>SAMEA104315427__coassemble_315_pt1 | contig 75915 bp, 67 predicted proteins | sample SAMEA104315427__metabat2_high_PE_023 | metagenome-assembled genome bin SAMEA104315427 (sample SAMEA104315427) | gut metagenome | biome: Monkey gut; feature: monkey-associated habitat; material: faeces | place: China | collected 2013 | reverse complement strand
GAAAAGAGAAACACTCAAGAAAATTCTGAATTTCGTCATTACCGTTCTCACCGCCGTAGCCTCTGCCTTTTGTGTGCAGAGCTGCCAGTAGTATCAACCCTTTAAAGATTCTGTACCATGAAAAACACAAGAAAGATCTCACTTATTGTCATCCACTGTTCTGCCACACGCGTCACGCAGGACTTCACCTTCGAAAAGCTCGAAGCCTGTCATTTAGCCCGCGGTTTCCACGGCATCGGTTATCACTATTACATCACGAAAGACGGCGTCATCTACCCCGGACGTCCCGAGTCAGAAATAGGTGCCCACGCCCGCCATTTCAATGCACACAGTATCGGCATCTGTTACGAAGGCGGTCTCGACGCCGACGGCAATCCGGCAGATACCCGTACGAAGGCTCAGAAGCAGTCTCTCCAGAATCTCCTGACGAGTCTGTGCGTAGACTATCCCGAAGCCGAAATCCTAGGTCATCGTGATCTCCCGAACGTCCACAAGTCCTGCCCCTGCTTCAGTGTCCAGGCTTGGCTGAATGAAATCAAATTCCACATTTAGCTCCCTATTCAGTTAATATTATTCATACTATATTATTTTTTCTACTCTCTCCCCCAATCTTAAGTGATTAAGGTTGGGGGACTTTTGTTCAGGAATCTGCAAACATCTTCATAATGAGGAGTATTGCGCCCCCACTTTTCCACTGAAAAGAAGGCTGTAACATGAAATATAAGGCATAATTGTTTTAAATAATGTAAAAAAGTAGCGTAATACTAAACTTTATATGTACTTTTGCATCGAATTATATAAAAATAAGAAACAAATTAAAGAGAAAATATAAAAAAAGAAGAAAGGATATGAAGATGAAAAGAATCATATTGACACTCACAATGCTGGTTGCTCTTGTAGCTACAGCATCTGCTCAGGCAGAGATTAAGTTCGACAAACTGATACACAACTTCGGTTCGTTCGAAGAGTCAAATCCGGTACAGAAGGCAACCTTTACCTTCACCAATGTGGGCAACAAGCCTTTGATTATCAACCAGGCTATTGCCAGCTGCGGATGCACCGTACCTTCTTATACCAAGAAGCCTATCGCTCCAGGAGAGAAGGGACAGATTAGTGTTACCTATAACGGCAAGGGCATGTTCCCTGGTCATTTCAAGAAGAGCATCACCATCCGTTCTAACGGCAATGTAGAAATGTCACGTCTCTATATAGAAGGTGTTATGACAGAAAAGAAATAATCTAGCTCAATACATTTTAAAAGTAAGCATGATTTTCTATTTCTCCGGAACAGGAAATACCAAGTGGGCAGCGGCCAGACTGGCAGCGGCTACACACGAAGACTTGATTCCTATCGCCCCTTATATGCGGGCAGATGACTCAAGCCACAATATAGCCGAGCCGTTTATTCTGAAAGAGAATGAACGGCTCGGATTCGTTTTCCCCGTACATGGCTGGAGGGTTCCACGCCTTGTAAGGGAGTTTATCAGGAAGATGAAGATACTGAGAGAAACTTCAGATGCTACTACTGAAGGTAAAGAGACGGAAGCGGACGGCTTCAGAAAACATCCTTTCGCCTATTGCGTCTGTACTGCAGGCGACAGCATCGGACTCACCATCGAAAACCTCAACGATACGATTGCGCTGAATGCATCGCTTCAGGCATTGGGCATCACGGAGGTTTCTGCTTCCTACTCACTCATCATGCCGGAATCTTATGTAGGACTTCCTTTCATGGATGTTGATCCGAAGGAGCGCGAAGTTCGTAAGAAATCGAAATCGGCACAGGAACTGGCGGTTATCTGCGAAGAAGTATTTGACAGGAAAGAGGGCGTGAACCGTCTGGTAAAAGGTCCTATCCCTTGGTTCTTCACCAAGGTTGTGGGCGGATTCTTTGAGAAGGTACTCATCACCGACAAGCGGTTTCATGTGGAGAAAGACAAGTGCGTGAAGTGTGGCATCTGTGCCAACGTCTGTCCTGTAGGCGATATCAAGGGCGGTCATGGAGAATATCCGGAATGGCTGCATCACAAGGATTGCCTCACCTGTTTTACCTGCTATCACCATTGTCCGCATCACGCCATCGAGTTTGGTCACCAGACTCAGAAGAAAGGACAATACTTTTACAAATAATCCCCCATCTACCCTAACTGTTTATGAAGAAGACAATCATCTCTCTGGCGCTCGCCTTCCTGGGCATCGCCAATCTCTATGCCGTAAAGGCTAAACCGGGCATCGCCAAGATTATGCTGGCTGACGGAACCATAGCATGTGCTACCCTGCATGGTGACGAAACCTTCCACTACTACATGCTGCTGGACGGTACGCCCCTGCGGGAAACCCAAGACGGAAAATACGAAAAGATAACTGCTGAAGAGCTGAACACCCGAAAGACCCGTGTCTTCTCTTCAGAGAATATCACAAGAGCTTCAGAAATAGGAACCGTGAGCCCAAGCTATTTCCCTCATAAGGGAAGTCCGAAGGCATTGGTACTCCTGGTGCAGTTTCAGGATGTGAAGTTCAAGAGTAAGGATCCGGTTGCAACATTCAACCATTACCTCAACGGAAAAAAGGGAGAAGCTATGCCTGAGGCTGATAAAGAAGTGTTTATCACCGACGAGAAATACTGCCAGAACTACGGCAGCGTACAGCAGTATTTCGCTGACATGAGCGATAACCAGTTTATACCACAGTTTAACGTAGTGGGTCCTGTTACGGTAAGCAAGAATTCTGCTTATTACGGCAAGAACGGACGTGACGACGGAAGTGACACCAACTATCCTCAGATGATTAAGGAAGCCTGCCAGCAGGTAGACTACAAGGTTAACTTTGCCGATTACGACAGCGATGGCGACGGATATGTTGACCTCGTATATGTAATCTATGCCGGCTATTCTGAAAGCATCTCAGGTAATTCAGGTGATTGTCTCTGGCCGAAATCGGGTACCGTTGGAGGACTGGGAACCTATGACGGAAAATACATACGCCGGTTCGGCATTAACAACGAGCTGAACAATACACCTGCAGATACCCAAGACGGCAAATACTTCATCAATGGTATCGGTCTCTTCTGCCATGAATTTTCGCATACCCTCGGTTTGCCAGACATCTATCCTACCAATGGTATCACAGAGCACAACCAGAGTCCTGAATATTGGGACGTTATGGATATGGGCAATTATCAGGCTAACGGCTACCAGCCTATCCCTTATTCACCATGGGAGAAGAGCATCGTAGGATGGAAACAGCCTACCCTCCTTTCGGATACCGAGGCGCAACAGCTGAAGCTGGAACCTTACGACAAGGCATCGGATGCATTCAAGATTATAGCCAACAGTCAGGGCGAATACCTGCTGCTGCAGAATATCAGAAACGAAGGATGGTACAAGGAGGCTCTGGGCTACGGAATGCTGGTATGGCGCATCGACTACGATGATTTGCCATCGGTTAATCTGTTTGATAATCCCAACAACACGACAGGTAAGCCAAGGGTCATGATTGTTCCTGCAGACGGAATGGTATACAACAGCTATAACACGGGCGTCAGCAGCGATGATATCATAACGAGTCTTCAGAACGACCCGTTCCCAACCTACAAGACGGGCTCTGCTACAGAGTACGAGGTGAACAGTCTGACCAGTATCACCCTGAACAACAGTGTTGATACGAGTCATCCGCTCTACAACATCACAAAAGATGAAGCAACCGGTCTGGTAACCTTCGATTATCTCAAGAACTTCTCTCCTACCGGAATCTCTTCGGTCATCATCGGCAAAAACAGACCGACAGCCTATTTTGACCTGGAAGGCAGAAAGGTTTCCGTTCCACAAAAAGGCAAGATTTACATTACCAACAAGGGACAGAAGATAGTATACTAATAAACAATGAGGGTGTGTCATGGTTTATGACACACCCTCATTATTTTAATATATTCTAGGACCGAAGATGGTAGTACCTACACGAACCATCGTGCTGCCGTGCTTGACGGCAATATGATAATCGTGACTCATACCCCAACTGCGCTCGCAGAAAGCATCATCATCGGCAAAATATCTGGCCTTTATCTCATCAAAGAACCGGGCAGCCTCATCAAACTCCTGAGCAATCTGCTGCTCATCATCCGTATTAGATGCCATCATCATGATGCCACAAATCTGCACATGCTTCATCTCCCGCCATTCGCCTGCCTCCAGGAGTTCGCGGCAAGCATCAAGAGAAAGCCCCGATTTGGTATCTTCTTCTGCCAGATGAAGTTCCAGAAGAACCTTCACCACACGATTGTGCTTGGCAGCCTGCTTCTCAATCTCCTTGAGAAGTTTCAGACTGTCTACCGACTCTATCATCGAGATATAAGGTGCGATATACTTCACCTTATTGGTCTGCAGATGACCGATGAAATGCCACTCGATGTCCTCAGGCAGTGAAGCCACCTTCTTGGCGAGTTCCTGCTCATGACTCTCGCCGAAGATACGCTGTCCTTCAGCATAAGCCTCCTCGATATACTCGTTGGGATGGAACTTGCTGATGGCAACGAGACGAACACCGGCAGGCAAGCTGCCCAGCACCTCATGGAGATTTCCTTTTACATCATAGTCCATATCTTGAATGTTAAATGTTGAGTGTTGAGTGTTGAATGTTGAGTGTTGAATTAACCTTTGTGTCCCGTTAGGCAACTCAACATTCAACATTCAACACTCAACATTAATTTATTTCTCCTCGTATTCAGGCACATCATTCTTCTCCTCTTTCTTCTCGTTAGGAGCATGGTGCTCGAATACATCCATCAGTTTGGTTTCGTTCAAACCAACCACATCATAATCTATCATGGTCTTGCCCATCACCTCATCAATATAACGGAGGGCACGGGCGAGAGACTTAGCCTGAACAAGATAGGTAACATTGCTGCGCTTCTCCTTCTCACTCTTCTCATCAATCGTGATGAACTGGAGTTTAGCCTTATACCACTTATCATCATCATCCATATCGCTGAAGAAGATTTCGCCGTAGCAAGCCTTGCCGATACCGCTCACCTTCAACTCGCCGCTCACATAAACCGACATCTCATCGATGATGGCGCTCTCAGCCTCGGTAAAGCTCAATGCATCTACAACGTATGCTTCAGAAACAACCTTCTCTGAGCCATCCTCCATTGTCTTCTGATATTTCACTTTGGTCTCAAACCATGTACTTGTTCTACTTCTCATAATTTTCTTCTTACTTATTTTATTAGTATAATCTTATAACATTTCTTGAAATTAAGTGCAAAGTTATAAAAAAGAAAGCAAAGAGCGACATATTTAAAGAGTTTTTAATCAAAAAATAAAATTTAACCGAAAGTTATTCTCAATTCTCATCTAATTTTCTTATCTTTGCAGCCGATTAGCGTAAATTGAAAAGACCAGAAGGTCATAGTATTCAATTTTCGACACGGATAATTAATAGAAAGAAACAATATTTTAAGATGCCAGAAATATCTGTACGCGGTCTTGAAATGCCAGAGTCACCTATCAGAAAGTTGGCTCCTTTGGCTGCCGCAGCAAAGAAACGTGGAGTAAAGGTATATCACCTCAACATCGGTCAGCCTGACCTTCCAACTCCTCAATGTGGTCTAGATGCCCTGAAGCATATAGACCGCACGGTCTTGGAGTATTCTCCAAGTCAGGGCTATCTCAGCTATCGCGAGAGGCTTGTAGATTACTATAAGAAATATAACATCAACGTAACTGCCGATGATATCATCATCACATCGGGAGGTTCTGAGGCTGTACTCTTCTCTTTCATGAGCTGCCTCAACCCTGGCGACGAGATTATCGTACCAGAACCTGCTTACGCTAACTATATGGCGTTTGCCATCTCGGCGGGTGCCAAGATCCGTACCATAGCCACGACGATAGAAGAAGGTTTCTCCCTGCCTAAGGTAGAGAAGTTTGAGGAGCTGATCAATGAGCGCACACGTGCCATCCTGATCTGTAATCCAAACAACCCTACGGGCTATCTCTATACCCGCAGAGAGATGAATCAGATACGTGACCTGGTGAAGAAGTACGACCTCTATCTCTTCTCTGATGAGGTTTACCGTGAGTATATCTATACAGGCAGTCCTTATATCAGTGCGATGCACCTGGAAGGCATCGAGCAGAACACGGTTCTCATCGATTCTGTTTCGAAGCGTTACAGTGAGTGCGGTATCCGTGTAGGTGCCCTCATCACCAAGAATGCAGAAATCCGCAAGGCGGTGATGAAGTTCTGCCAGGCCCGTCTCTCTCCTCCACTGATTGGTCAGATTGTAGCCGAAGCTTCTTTGGACGCTCCTGAAGAGTACTACCGCGACGTATACGATGAGTATGTAGAGCGCCGTAAGTGCCTGATAGACGGCTTGAACCGTATTCCGGGCGTATACTCTCCTATTCCTATGGGAGCCTTCTATACCGTAGCCAAACTGCCTATCGATGATTCCGACAAGTTCTGCCGCTGGTGTCTGGAGGAATTCAACTATGAGGGCGAAACCATCATGATGGCTCCAGCCTCTGGTTTCTATACGACTCCTGGAGCCGGTCGCAATCAGGTTCGTGTAGCTTACGTCTTGAAGAAACACGATCTGGAGCGTGCCCTGGTGGTTCTGGGTAAGGCACTTGAGGCTTATCCGGGAAGAGTGGAAGACGAAGGACTGTAACAATGTTGAATGTTGAGTGTTGAATGTTGAGTTGCCTAACGGACACAAAGATTAAATTAACTATCAACACTCAACATTCAACTATCAACATTCAACACTCAACATTCAACATTACAAAAGATGAATTTTCCTCTATTTATAGCAAAGAGATTATATAGCGATCAGGGCGATAAACGTAAAGTTTCTCGCCCTGCTATTCATATAGCCACTGCAGGTGTTGCTATCGGACTCGCCATTATGATTATGTCGGTATGCGTTGTGCTCGGATTCAAGCATACCATACGCGACAAGGTGATAGGATTCGGAAGCCATATACAGGTGGCAGACTTCATGACGCTGCAGCAGCAAAACCAGTATCCGGTGGTTATGAACGACTCGATGGTCAATGTACTGAAAAAGATACCTGGCGTAAAACATGTGCAGAAATTTGCCATGAAAGAGGGAATCCTGAAGACAGACAGCGATTTTCTGGGCGTCATGTTCAAAGGTGTAGGACCTGATTTCGATTCTACCTTCATCCATCAGAACATGATTGAAGGCAGCATCCCTAAGTTTGATGACAAGGCGAGCCATAACCAGATTCTCATCTCCCAGCTGATGGCCGACAAGCTGAAGCTGAAGACGGGAGAACGCATCTTCGCCTATTTTATTGATGACAACGGAGTGCGTATGCGCCGCTTCACCATCAAGGGTATCTATCAGACCAACTTGAAGAAGTATGATGAGGTGATGGCTTACACCGACCTCTATACTGCCGTGAAGCTGAACGGATGGGAAGAAGACCAGGCGAGCGGTGCAGAACTGACCGTTAACGACTTCAACAAACTCAACGAGACAGAAGACTATATCATAAATAAGGTGAACCGCACGGTAGACCACTATGGCGAAACCTACAGCAGTTCTACCATCAAGGACCTGAATCCAAACATCTTCCAATGGTTGAATCTGATGGATCTGAATGTCTGGATTATTCTCGGTCTGATGCTGATAGTAGCCGGCGTCACCATGATCAGCGGTCTGCTTATCATTATTCTGGAACGAACCTCCATGATTGGCGTGATGAAGGCATTGGGTGCTCGCAACAAGACCATCCGCCACACCTTCCTGTGGTTTGCCGTCTTCATCATCGGCAAGGGTATGCTCCTGGGCAACATCATCGCCCTCGGCATCCTTACTCTCCAGTACTTTACAGGCATCATCAAACTCGATGCGCAGACCTATTATGTAAGTACCGTTCCGGTAGAATTCAACTGGCTTGCTATCATAGCCTTGAACATTGCCACGCTGCTGATAAGCATCTTCATGCTCGTAGCTCCAAGCTACCTGATTTCTCATATCCATCCAGCCAAATCAATGAGATATGAGTAAAAAAAATAGTCTATTAGACCACAATAAACAGACTAAAAAGGAAAAAAACTAATTATTTTATATAGTTTTTGAAAATAGTGCACATTTTATTTTGCAATGTGCACTATTTTCATTATCTTTGCACAAAATTTTGTAAATTGTGCAATGAATTCAATACCAAGTTTTAACTCGTATATTGAGAATAGCATTATCAAGAATTGGAATCTGGATGCGCTCACCGATTACAAGGGCGCAACCCTCCAATATCACGATATTGCCAGAAAGATTGAGAAGCTACACATTCTGTTCGAAAACAGCGATGTGAAGAAGGGCGACAAGATTGCCGTCTGCGGAAGAAATAGTAGCCAGTGGGCAGTAGCCTTCCTGGCCATTATTACTTACGGCGCAATCGTCGTACCTATACAGAACGAATTTAAGCCTGAGCAGATTCACAACATCGTGAACCACAGCGAAAGCAAACTTCTGTTCGTTGGTGACGTGGTAGCTACAGAGATAACACCAGAGGAGATGCCTTCGCTGGAAGGAATCATCTATCTTCCGGACAATTCGCTTGTCATCTCGCGCTCTGAGAAACTGACTTATGCGCGCGAGAACCTCAATGCAATGTTCGGACACAGATATCCTAAGTATTTCAGACCAGAACACGTGAAGTATCACGTAGACGATCCTGAAGAACTGGCAATGATCAACTATACCAGTGGAACTACCGGTTTCTCAAAAGGTGTGATGCTCCCATACAGAGCACTTTGGGGTAATCTCGACTACCTCATTGATTCAGTGAAACCTAATATAGGTAAGAACTGCAACATCCTTTCTACCCTTCCGATGGCTCACATGTATGGACTCATGACAGAATTTCTCTTCAATATAGTATTGGGTAACCATATCTTCTTCCTTACCCGTCTGCCGAGCCCAACGCTCATCTCAGAGGCGTTGTCAGAAATCAAGCCAGACATCCTCTATGCGGTGCCGCTTGTAGTAGACAAGATTGTAAGAAAGGAAGTATTCCCACATATCCAAACCAACCGTGCACGACTGCTGATGAACATGCCTGTCATCAACAAGCGCATCAAGGAGAAGGTTCGCGAGTTTGTATTGAGAAAGTTTGGCGAACGTCCTTGCGAGGTTGTTGTGGGTGGTGCTCCGCTCAACAAGGAGATAGAGAACTTCTTCATCAGCGTAGGTTTCCCTATCGCAATGGGATATGGTACCACTGAGACTGCTCCACTTATCACCTTTGCCCATCAGGACAACTATGTGGCAGGAAGCTGTGGTGTTGCCGTGAAGCACATGGAGGTGAAGGTTTTGAGCGATGACCCGGAGAACGTAGCCGGTGAACTGGTTTGCCGCGGCATCAATGTGATGAAGGGCTATTACAAGAACCAGGAGGCAACAGATGCCGTAATAGATAAAGACGGATGGTTCCATACAGGCGACCTGGCTACGATGGACGCCGACGGCCACTTCTTCGTAAGAGGAAGAAGCAAGAACATGCTGCTGGGCCCTAACGGTCAGAACATCTATCCGGAAGAGATTGAGGACAAGCTCAACTCCATGGCGATGGTCAACGAGAGCATCATAATCCAGAGCGATGACAAACTGGTGGCTCTGGTGCATCCGGATATGGAAGAAGTTAACAACCTCGGCTTTACAGACGAGGACCTGGAGAACATCATGGAGCAGAACCGTAAGGAACTGAACATGCAGATGCCTAGCTTCGCTAAGGTGTCACGCATCAAACTTCATGATCAGGAATTTGAAAAGACAGCCAAGAAGTCTATCAAGCGTTACCTCTATCAGAACGCAATCTAAAGGGGCAGGCAACATCTGGTGACAATCCTGCATCAGATATTGCTCCCATCAGCTAACAGACTTCAGTACGAGGAAAAAATATAAAAAGCAAATCGTTAAATAACAAGAATATGGAGATTCCAAGCTTTAACGCATTAATCCAAAAGAGCATCGTAGACCATTGGGATATGGATGCTCTGACAGACTACAAGGGAGCAACCTTGCAGTACCATGATGTAGCACGCAAAATTGAGAAGCTACACATCATGTTTGAGAACTCTGGTGTAGTAAAGGGCGACAAGATAGCACTTTGCGGTCGAAATAGCGCAAACTGGGCTGTAGCATTCCTTGCTACCCTTACCTATGGTGCCATTGCCGTACCTATCCTGCATGAATTCATGCCAGACCAGATTCACAACATCGTAAACCACAGCGATGCAAAACTGCTCTTTGTGGGTGATGTTGTAGCAACACAGATTGATGCAACAAAGATGCCGGGTCTTGAAGGCATCATCTATATACCGGATTATTCACTTGTCGTTTCACGTACCGACAAGTTGACTTATGCCCGCGAACACCTCAACGAGATGTTCGGTATCAAGTATCCTAAGTACTTCCGCAAGAACCATGTCAACTACTATATGGAGCAGAATCCGGATGAGTTGGCTATGATCAATTATACCAGCGGCACAACCGGTTTCTCTAAGGGAGTAATGGTTCCATACCGTGCACTCTGGGGCAATGCAGATTTCGCTGAGGACGTACTTGGTAAGAAGATTAAGCCGGGAGATTCTGTCATCAGTATCCTGCCGATGGCCCACATGTACGGCATGGCGTTTGAGTTTATCTTCGAATTCATCAAGGGCTGCCACGTCTTCTATCTCACCCGCATCCCTAGCCCAGCCATCATCGCCGAGGCATTCGGACGCATCAAGCCAGCCGTTATCATTGCAGTTCCTCTGGTTATCGAGAAGATTATCCGCAAGAAGGTATTCCCTAAGATCCAGAACAACCGCATGCGTATGCTGCTCCACATGCCTGTGATCAGCAAGAAGGTGAAGGAGAAGATATGCGACCAGGTAAGCAATGCCTTCGGTGGCAACTTCTACGAGGTGATTATCGGCGGTGCTGCCTTCAACCAGGAAGTCGAAAGTTTCCTGCATAGCGTAGGCTTCAGATATACAGTGGGCTATGGTGCCACAGAGTGTGCGCCTATCATCTGCTACGAGGATTACAAAAACTTCGTACCGGGCTCTTGCGGTAAGGCTGCCCTCCACATGATGGTTCGCATTGACAGTCCTGATCCAGAGAATGTACCGGGCGAAATCCTTGCCAAGGGTCCTAACGTAATGTTGGGTTACTATAAGAATGAGGAAGCTACCAAGCAGACCATCGACGAGAACGGATGGTATCATACAGGCGACCTCGGAACCATGGATGGTGATGGCAACGTCTTCATCAAGGGCCGTAGCAAGAATATGCTGCTTGGCGCAAACGGTCAGAATATCTACCCTGAGGAGATTGAGGATAAGCTCAACTCTTTGGCACTGGTAGCAGAAAGTGTGGTAGTACAGAAGGGCGACAAACTCATAGCTCTGGTTCACCCAGACTATGATGAAGCTCAGACCCTGAATCTCGGTACCAAAGAACTGGCAGATGTCATGGAGCAGAACCGCCAGGAGCTCAACACCATGATTCCTGCTTACAGCAAAGTATCAGAAATACGTATACATGAAGAAGAGTTTGAAAAGACTCCTAAGAAGAGTATCAAGCGATTCCTCTATACGGCAGAGTAAAGAAAGAACCAGTATTATGAAATAAAAAATGGTGTGACTTCGGTTTTGAAGTCACACCATTTTTTATAAATTATTCATTATAAATTATAATAACGTATTCGAGCGGATTCTGGACAGCGTTTCCGGAGTCATCTGCAGATAACTTGCGATATAGGTGAGCGGAGCACGCAGAACCACCTGTGGGCTCATTTCGCACAGGCGCTTATATTTATTAGGCGCCGACTCAAATCGCATCAGATCGGCATGAATCTGAGACTGAATCAAACTCTCTTCCAGTATTTTACGATAAAGCATCTGGATATTGACATTACGCATAGCAGCCGCCTCCAGCTTCTTCTTCGGTAGCATATACACCAGAGTAGGCTCCAAAGCTTCCACCTGCAAGCGGGTAGGTTCTTCCTTAAAGAGGCTCTCAATGCACATAAAGATGGTATGATCCACACCCAGATGTTCGGTCACCTCCTTGCCATTCTTAAAGTAAAATTGGCGTACCAATCCCTTCTCAATGTACGAGATACCCATGCACTGTTCACCTTCAGGCAAGATCATCTCGCCCTTGCCATACTTGATAGGTTCAAGGATATCTTCCACCACATCGAGCTCATCATGAGTCATCGTACTATATTTACGCGCCAATTCGCGCGCAATATCACGTTTAGGGGTAATTACTTTAAAGTCTGCCATAAAATTTAACCTCCTTTTCCTTTATACTTATATTAAATCATTAGTCGAGTTTGAGCACAGCCAGGAAGGCTTTCTGCGGAACTTCCACATTTCCAATCTGCTTCATGCGCTTCTTACCCTTCTTCTGCTTCTCAAGCAACTTGCGCTTACGGCTCACGTCACCACCATAACATTTGGCGGTAACATCCTTGCGCACCTGCTTAACAGTCTCACGTGCCACAATCTTGGCACCGATAGCTGCCTGGATAGCAATATCGAACTGCTGACGAGGTATCAGGTCCTTCAACTTCTCGCACATTCTGCGGCCGAAGCTCACAGAGTTATCGCGGTGAGTCAAAGTACTCAATGCATCTACAGGCTCTCCATTCAACAGAATATCGAGTTTCACCAGGTCGGAATGACGGAATGAATCGATATGATAATCGAACGAAGCATATCCCTTGGAGATACTCTTCAGCTTATCATAGAAGTCGATGACGATTTCTCCCAACGGCAACATGAAGTGGAGCTCTACACGGTTTCCACTCACATATTCCTGGTTGATGAGTTCGCCTCGTTTATCCAGACAGAGTTTCATAATAGGTCCAATATAATTGGTAGCCGTAATGATGGTTGCCCGGATATATGGTTCCTCAATATGATCAATCAGAGTTGGGTCTGGCAATCCGGAAGGATTGTGAACCTCTTTCTCACCGCCCTGCTTGTCGTATACCATATAAGATACGTTAGGTACGGTAGTGATGACATCCATATTAAACTCACGGTCCAGTCTCTCCTGTACGATTTCCATGTGGAGCAAACCGAGGAATCCGCATCGGAAACCGAAGCCCAAAGCCACAGAACTCTCTGGCGAGAAAGTCAATGAAGCATCATTGAGCTGCAGTTTTTCGAGCGATGCACGCAGATTCTCGTAATCGCTAGGATCGATAGGATAAACACCGGCGAAGACCATAGGTTTCACTTCCTGGAAACCCGCAATCGCCTTGTCGCAAGGACGGGCGATATGAGTAATGGTATCACCCACCTTTACCTCGGTAGCATTCTTGATGCCCGAGATGATATAACCTACCTCACCGGTCCCCAATTCCTGGCGTGGAATCATATCCATCTTCAATACACCGATTTCATCAGCATCATATTCCATGCCGGTATTGAAGAACTTCACCTTATCGCCCTTACGGATCACACCATTCTCTATCTTAAAATAGGCGATGATTCCGCGGAAAGAGTTGAATACAGAGTCGAAAATCAATGCCTGAAGCGGTGCTTTGTCGTCTCCTACCGGTGCAGGAACACGATTAACGACAGCTTCCAATATGTCTTCTACACCCTCACCGGTCTTACCAGAAGCACGGAGGATATCCTCATGCTTGCAACCGATCAGGTCTACAATTTCGTCTTCTACCTCATCAGGCATAGCCGATGGCATATCTATCTTATTGATTACCGGGATAATCTCCAGGTCGTGATCGATAGCCATATAGAGGTTTGAAATGGTCTGTGCCTGAACGCCCTGAGTGGCGTCAACAACCAAAAGCGCTCCCTCGCAAGCAGCGATGGAACGGGAAACTTCGTATGAGAAGTCAACATGTCCCGGAGTATCGATAAGATTCAGGATATAGGTCTGTCCATCCTTTGCCTTATATTCCATTTGGATAGCATGGCTCTTGATTGTGATGCCACGCTCTCTTTCCAAATCCATATCATCAAGCATCTGTCCTTCAGTAATCTTGATGGTCTGAGTCTTCTCCAGAAGTCGGTCTGCCAAGGTACTTTTACCATGGTCTATATGTGCAATAATGCAGAAATTTCTTATTTTATTTATATTCTCCATATAATTTTTCTCTCTTTAGAGTGCAAAGATAGTATTTTTTTTCGTATCTTTGCACAAAATATTGAAAATAATAGAGATTTTTAGATAAAATATAGAAAAATCATGAAGAAAAAGTTGATTTACATCGGTATTTTTGCTTCTTTGCTCGTTTCTTGCACCGAAAGCCTGGAAGACAAAGCGGCTCGTGAAGCCAAGGAGTATACTGAAAAATACTGTCCTACACCATACGTTAACGACGCCAGAACGGACAGTGCTACGTTTGATAAAACCAGGAAGATGTATACGTACTACATCTCTTTGAGAAACAAGGCGGATAACAAGAAGGCGATTGATGCCAACAGGGATAAACTCCACAAACTTCAGAAGGAATCCCTGGACAACAACCCTGGTCTGAAGAAATATAAGGAAGAGCACTTCACCTTCCGTTTCGTATATCATTCGGCTAAGAACCCGAAAGAGGTATTGCTGGATGATACCTTTAAGTATTAGAAAAGGCACGGATTACTAGCTAGTAATCCGTGCCTAAAATATACTCAGTGCCTAAAACACTCTTAATATCCCATTTCCTGCAAAGCTGTAGCCAACTGGTCTGGACAGCTAGTAGGCTTATTGCCACAAGTGATACCCTTCAGTCGGGCGATGACCTCCTTTGCCTTCATGCCCTTAATCAAAGCACAAACGCCCTTGGTATTGCCATCGCAGCCTCCGATGAACTGGGCATCCTGCACATTTCCATCTTCATCTATACTGATGCAGATGTATTTTGAGCAGGTGCCATGAGTCTGATAAGTTACCTTCTGCAACTTATCCTGTTTGTCTTGCTGCAACATAATGCTTATTCTGCGTCTGCAGGAATCTCTGGCTTCATGTTGGTATAAACAGTCTGAACATCGTCAAACTCTTCCAACTTCTCAACCATCTTGTCGATAGTTTCGCGCTCCTCAGGAGTTACATCCTTCAAATCGTTAGGGATGTAAGTGAACTCAGCACCAGTTACCTCGAAACCCTCAGCCTCCAGGTGCTTCTGAATTTCGCCGAAGCTTGTAGGAGCACCATAGATTGTGATTTCGTTGTTCTCCTCATCCTCATCAAACTCATCTTCTACGCCGTAGTCGATCAGGTCAAGAATCATCTCATCCATATCCAGACCTTCCTTCTTCTTGAATGTGAACACAGCCTTGTGGTCGAAGAGGAAAGACAGAGAACCTGTTGTACCCAAGTTTCCGCTGAACTTGTTGAAGATAGAACGAACGTCAGCAACAGTACGTGTAGTGTTGTCTGTCAGAGTATCAACGAAGACAGCCACTCCGTGAGGGCCATATCCCTCGTATGTTACCTCCTTGTAATCGCTGGTATCCTTGCCACAAGCGTTCTTGATGGCACGAGCGATGTTATCCTTAGGCATGTTCTCACGCTTACAGTTAGCGATGATAGCACGCAATGTTGGGTTGTTCTCTGGCTCTGGACCGCCTGCCTTCACTGCAATAGCAATCTGCTTACCCAACTTAGTAAATGTCTTGGCCATGTGGCCCCATCTTTTCAGCTTTGTAGCTTTACGATATTCAAATGCTCTTCCCATTGGAATAAAATTTTAAATGTTTATCGTTTGTTTATAATATTATCTTAATTCTGCATTGAGCTTGCCTGTAAGGTTGGCAATGAGTTTCTTCATGATAGCATCTATCTGCTTATCATTCAGAGTCTTCTCTTCATCCTGCAGGATGAAGTTAACGGCATAACTCTTCTTGCCCTCTGGCAAATGCTCGCCCTCGTAAACATCGAAGAGTACCACGCTCTTCAGGAGCTTCTTCTCTGTCTGGCGGGCAATCTGCTCAATCTGTGCAAACTCTACATTCTTGTCTACGAGCAATGCAAGGTCGCGGCTCACTGACGGATACTTGCTGATGTCAGTATAAGTAAGGTTCACCTTCTTCACTGCCTTCATCAGGTTGTCCCAGTGGATATCAGCATAGAATACATCCTGCTCGATATCGAATGCTTTCTTCAATTTCAGGCTCAGGATACCCAGTTCTACCAAAACCTTTCCGGCACGGGTCTCGTAACTTACGCCCTTAGAGAAGATGTTATTGTCGCTGTGCTTGATAACCACGTTGTTCTGTGGCATACCTACACGACGGAGAATATTCTCTACCACAGCCTTCAACTCGTAGATGTTGCTCTGCTCATCAGCATGAGCCCAATTGCCCTCTACGCGTTTACCGGTGATGAAGAGTGACATGTGAGCCTCCTGGGAGTAAGCCTTGATAGGACTCTCCTCGCTCCACTTCTCCTTATTATATATATAGGTGTTACCCACCTCGAAGAACTTCAGGTTCTGGCTCTTGTGGTTGATGTTGCGGGCTACGCTTTCCAAACCGCCGAACAACATAGTCTGACGCATCACGCCGAGATCAGCACTCAATGGGTTCATCACCTTCACGGTTGTCTCCTCAGGATACTTGTTCAGCTCCAGGTCTGCATAGTAGCTTGACTTGCTCAGAGAGTTGTTGAGAATCTCCATGAAGCCCTCGCCTACCAACTGCTCAGCCACGAGGTTCTGGCTGTGATAAGCCTTGTCCTCATCGCCCTGAACAGTCAGGGAGCTCTTCAACTGGGTTGGAATCTCCACATTATTATATCCGTAGATACGGAGGATATCCTCTACTACGTCGCAAGGACGCTGAACGTCTACGCGATAAGCAGGAACCAAGAGGTCGATGCCCTCAGCATCCTCCTTCACAATCTTCATCTCAAGAGATGTGGCGATGTTCTTGATGGTCTCAGCACCAATCTCCTTACCGATGAGGCGATGCGCATACTCATAGTTCAGGCGAACTGGGAAATCCTGCATTGGCTCTGGATATACATCCTTGATCTGCATGGAAATCTTGCCGCCAGCCAACTGCTTGCAGAGGATAGCAGCCTGCTTCAATGCATAAATCTGTCCGTTTGGATCTACGCCACGCTCAAAACGGTAGCTGGCATCTGTACTCAAACCATGACGGCGAGCGCTCTTGCGGATCCATGTTGGATGGAAGTAAGCACTCTCCAAGACAACATCCTTGGTTGTCTCGTAAGTACCAGAACCCTTACCGCCGAAGATACCGGCGATACACATAGGCTCCTCAGCATTGCAGATGCTCAGGTCGTGCTCACCCAAGGTATGCTCCTCGCCATCGAGAGTAACAAACTTAGTGCCCTCTGGCTGGGTACGGACCACAATCTTATGACCGGCAACCATGTCTGCATCGAAGCAGTGCAATGGCTGGCCGTATGCCATCATAATGTAGTTGGTGATATCCACGATATTGTTGATTGGACGCAAGCCGATGATATTCAGCTTATCCTGCAACCACTTAGGACTTTCCTTCACCTCACAACCGGTGATGCTTACACAGGCATAACGCTTGCAAGCCTCAGTATTCTGAATTTCAACATCGATAGGAAGATCTTCGTTATCTACAACAAACTCATCGCAAGATGGGCGATGCAAACTTGTCTTGTAACCATTCTGCTTCAACCAGGCATACAGGTCGCGGGCTACACCCCAATGGCCGAGCGCATCAGCACGGTTGGCTGTGATATCAATCTCAATGAGCCAGTCGCTCTCCAGGTGATAATACTCAGCAGCAGGCTGACCTACCGGAGCGTCTTCAGGGAGTACGATGATACCGTCGTGAGAAGTACCTACACCAATCTCATCTTCAGCACAAATCATACCCAAACTCTCTACACCGCGGAGCTTGCTCTTCTTAATGGTAAAACTCTGGTCGCCGTCGTAGAGCACGCAGCCCAAATCAGCCACGATGACCTTCTGACCTGCAGCAACGTTAGGAGCACCACAGACAATCTGCTGAGGTTCGCCCTTACCCAAGTCAACGGTTGTAACATGGAGATGATCGCTGTTAGGATGCTCCTCGCATGTCAATACTTTACCCACATAGAGACCTTTCAGTCCGCCCTTGACAGACTGTACTTCTTCCAAAGCGTCAACTTCGAGTCCGCAAGAGGTCAACGCGTCCGCTGTCTCCTGTGGTGTCAAATCGAAATCGACGTATTCTTTAAGCCATTTGTATGAAACGTTCATTATAATGATTTTTTATTTTATTTCTATTTTGAAAACCCGAAGAAGCATCATTCGGGCTATGCTTGTTCTAAAACTCTGCAAAAATACAAAAAAAAATGCATATAAACAAATAACATTCGCCATTTTTGCACTATTTAAAATAAATACATGCAAAAATGGCGAATGCCTTGGTTTTTATTCGAAAACTTCGTCGATGCTGCCACCTCCTACTTCCTCAAAGTCATCCTGTTCGGCAGCCTTGCGGGAACAAGGATTGTAGTCTTCCGGCAAATCGAACTTGACGGCAGGACTGATGCCCAGCGACGGGTCGGCATAAACCTTCTTCATGAATATCGCCCAGATAGGCAAAGCCATGGTAGCACCCTGACCCATACTCATGGAATCGAAGTGAATATCACGCTCCTCACCACCTACCCAGCAGCCACTTACGAGTTGTGGAGTAAAACCGATAAACCAACCGTCGCTATTATTGTTGGTAGTACCGGTCTTGGCGCCAATCTGTCCTTCCAGGTTATAACGGTAGCGCAGTCTTCCTGCCGTACCATTATCCACTACACCCATCAGCATGGTAAGCATCTTCATGGCATTATCAGCACTGATTACCTCGTTCATACGTGGCTGGAAGGTAGCTATCGTATTGCCCTCATTATCCTCGATGCGGCTTACAAACATAGGAGCAGTACGGATGCCGTGGTTGGCAAATACGGTATAAGCGCTCACCATCTCGCTGACACTTACCTCACATGGTCCCAGACAGAGACTCATGGATGCATGGATGTCAGGACTGTTGATGCCGAAGTCGCGCAAAATCTGGACAAACTGCTGCGGATTGAGTTTACTCATCAGATAAGCACTCACCCAGTTGCTACTCTGTGCCAAACCCCAACTCAGCGGAACCATCTGTCCGGCACGTGAATGGTTGGCGTTACGAGGCGTCCACGGACGACCAGCCACCATATAGGTCTGCTGGCGGTTAGGAGCCAAATCGCAAGGCTGGAAGCCGTTAGACATCGCCAGACTGTAAAGGAATGGCTTGATGGTAGAACCTACCTGGCGGCGTCCCAGACTCACCATATCATACATGAAATGAGTATAATCCAATCCACCTACATACGCCTTCACAGCACCCGTCTTAGGATCCATGCTCATAAAACCGCTGCGCAGGAAACTCTTGTAATAACGGATAGAATCGAGCGGACTCATCAGCGTATCAATATCACCATGATAGGTAAATACGGTCATTTCCTGCTTCTTGCGGAATGCCGCCTTGATTTCATCCTCAGAATATCCCGCAGCCTTCATCGTACGATAACGCTCACTCTGGGTGATACTGCGGTTCAGGATAATCTTAATCTGTTTCGGTGTCAGTTTATCGCTGTATGGCGAGCTTGGCTTGCGGGCAATCTCTGCACTGAAACGAGGCTGCAGATAGCGGGCTACATGCTGATACATAGCCTCTTCCGCATACTGCTGTATACGGCTGTCTATAGTAGTAAACACCTTCAGTCCGTCACTGTATACATTGTATGGAGAACCATCCTTCTTATAGTTTTTGTTGCACCATCCATAGAGCGGATCATTCTCCCACTGGGTAGAATCCACCACAAACTGGGCACGGTTCCAGGATGGATAATCACTGCGCTCCGGACGCTTAGCCATCATATACTGGCGAAGGAATTCACGCAGATAAGTAGCCGAACCATCCTTATGGTCGGTACGGTGGAAATTGAGCGTCAGCGGCTCAGCAGCATACTGGCTATACTCGCTCCGGCTCAGATACCCCGCCTTCACCATCTGCGAAAGAACCACATTTCTGCGCTCTCTAGCTCTCTCCGGATAACGAACCGGATTGAAGAGCGATGGATTCTTGCACAGTCCGATAAGCGTTGCCGACTCGCAGAGAGTCAGATTCTTCGGCTCCTTATTAAAATAGGTATTGGCCGCCGTTTTGATTCCTACAGCATTGTGCAGGAAATCGAAGTAATTGAGATAGAGAGCCAGAATCTCCTCTTTGGTATAATAACGTTCCAGCTTCACCGCAATCACCCACTCTATCGGTTTCTGCAACAGGCGTTCCATCGTACTGTTCGCCTTTTCCGAATAGAGCTGCTTGGCAAGTTGCTGCGTGATGGTACTTCCACCACCCGCATTAGTCTGTCCCAGGATACCACGCTTGATGATGGCACGTCCCAGGGCACGGAAGTCGATACCCGAATGTTCATAGAACCGCTCATCTTCAGTAGCCACCAGTGCCTTTATTAAATAAGGTGACATTTTCTTGTAAGGAATCACGATACGGTTCTCCTTATTCAGGTTCCACGTACCAAGCACCTTGCCATCGGCAGAGTAAACCTGGGTGGCAAATCTGTTGATAGGATTCTGCAGATCCTCGATGTCGGGCATGTAGCCAATCTTTCCAAACCAGATGGCAACAAAGGCAAGAATAACGGTAAGTATTCCGGTGCCGAAAACAGCCCATAAAATATGTATAAATCGCTTTCTCATCACTATTTCTTTAAATATTTGTGCAAAATTACATAAAAGTTTTGACTTATCACACATAAATCAGATTTTTTATGTAACTTTGTGGGCGATTTTAGAACATTCAATCATATTTCAAATGGAAAAACATAATTTTGTGACCATTGCAGACCTTTCCAAGGAGAAAATCATGTACCTCCTGGAAATGGCGCAAGAGTTCGAAAAGCACCCGAACAGGGAGTTGTTGAAGGGAAAGGTCGTAGCGACCCTTTTCTTCGAGCCTTCTACTCGTACCCAACTCAGTTTCCAAACCGCTGCCAACCGTCTTGGCGCCCGTGTCATTGGTTTCTCTGATGCCAAGACATCCAGTACCACCAAGGGTGAAACCCTCAAGGACACCATCCTGATGGTAAGCAACTATGCCGATGTAATCGCCATGCGCCATTTCATCGAGGGAGCAGCCCAGTATGCCAGTGAGGTAGCACCAGTGCCTATCGTCAATGCAGGCGACGGCGCACACATGCATCCTTCACAGTGCCTGCTCGACCTCTATTCTATCTACAAGACCCAGGGTACCCTGGAGAACTTGAACATCTATCTCGTGGGTGACCTCAAATATGGCCGCACCGTTCACTCACTTATCACAGCCATGCGCCACTTCAATCCTACCTTCCATTTCATCGCACCTAAGGAACTCGCCATGCCAGAAGAGTATAAACTCTATTGCAAGGAGCACAATATCAAATATATTGAGCACGAAGACTTTAACGAGGATGTGATTGCAGACGCCGACATTCTCTACATGACCCGTGTACAGAAGGAGCGTTTCAGCGACCTGATGGAGTATGAGCGCGTAAAGAACGTGTATATCCTGAAGCGTGACATGCTCTGCAAGGCTAAGGAGAACATGAAGATTATGCATCCGCTGCCACGCGTCAACGAGATTGCTTACGATGTAGATGATGATCCACATGCATACTATATCCAGCAGGCTCAGAACGGTCTCTATGCACGTGAGGCTATCTTCTGCCACTGCCTCGGCATTTCGCTCGATGACGTGAAGAATGATAAGACAATCATTGAATAATGGTATATTTTTTAATGTTAAATGTTAAGTGTTAAATGTTAAGTTGCCTAACGGACACTTAACATGGCATTTCAGGGCGCTAGCCCCATTTAACATTTAACATTTAACACTTAACATTTTTAAAAAAAAGAGATGGGAAATAATAAAAGTCAATTAGTGGTTGCGGCTATCGAGAACGGTACCGTAATCGACCATATACCAGCCGAAAAGACCTATCAGGTAGTAAATCTGCTCCAGTTGGAGAAGATGGAGACTCCTGTTACTATCGGCTACAACCTGCCAAGCAAGAAGATTGGCAAGAAGGGCATCATCAAGGTTGCCAACAAGTATTTTACCGATGAGGAAATCAACCGACTCTCTGTCGTTGCACCTAACATCGGACTGAGTATCATCAAAGACTACGAAATCGTAGAGAAGAAGACCGTCAAGACTCCTGATACATTGAAGGGCATCGTAAAGTGCAACAACCCTAAGTGCATCACCAACAACGAGCCTATGCAGACCCTCTTCCATACCGTAGACAAGGTGCTCGGTATCGTACGTTGCCACTACTGCGACAAAGAGCAGCAATTGGGCAAAGTAGAGCTCTGCAAGTAATAAAAACAGGTAGTTTATAACAAAAAGTAAGCAATATCACTCAAAATGTTACGATTTATTTGGTAGTTTGAGAGATATTGCTTATTTTTGCACCCGATTTCATTAAACATCAACCATAAAAAGTAAAGGGAAATGGTAAAAGACCAAGAGATTTTCGACTTAATCGAAAGAGAACATCAGCGCCAGCTGAAGGGTATGGAGCTTATCGCTTCTGAGAATTTCGTGAGTGACGAGGTGATGAACGCTATGGGTTCTTACCTTACTAACAAGTATGCTGAGGGACTGCCAGGCAAGCGTTATTATGGCGGATGCCAGGTAGTTGACATCGTAGAGAACCTCGCCATCGAGCGTGTAAAGAAGGTGTTCGGTGCTGAGTATGCCAACGTACAGCCTCACTCTGGTGCTCAGGCTAACGCTGCTGTTCTGCTTGCCGTATTGAAGCCAGGTGATACTTTCATGGGCTTGAATCTCGACCACGGCGGTCACCTCTCTCATGGTAGCCACGTCAATACATCCGGTATTCTCTACAACCCTATCGGTTACAACCTGAACAAGGAAACAGGCCGTGTAGACTACGACGAAATGGAGAAGCTGGCTCTTGAGCACAAACCAAAACTGATTATCGGTGGCGGTAGCGCTTATAGCCGCGAGTGGGATTATGCCCGCATGCGCAAGATTGCCGATGAGGTAGGCGCTCTCCTCATGATCGATATGGCTCACCCTGCAGGTCTGATTGCAGCCGGTCTGCTCGACAACCCATTGAAGTATGCACACATCGTTACTTCTACTACTCACAAGACCCTCCGTGGTCCTCGTGGCGGCATCATTCTGATGGGCAAAGATTTTGACAATCCATGGGGATTGACTACCAAGAAGGGCGAGGTTAAGAAGATGAGCATGCTCTTGAATTCTGCCGTATTCCCAGGTCAGCAGGGTGGTCCGCTGGAGCACGTCATCGCTGCCAAGGCAGTAGCCTTCAATGAGAATCTGCAGCCTTCTTGGAAGGAGTATGCAGCTCAGGTAAAGAAGAATGCAGCCGTACTCGCAGACGACCTCATCGGTCGCGGATTCGCTATCGTGAGCGGTGGTACAGATAACCACTCTATGCTCGTTGACCTCCGAAGTAAATATCCAGACCTTACAGGTAAAGTCGCTGAGAATGCGCTGGTTGCAGCCGACATCACAGTCAACAAGAACATGGTTCCATTCGACAGCCGTTCTGCCTTCCAGACATCAGGTATCCGCCTGGGTACAGCAGCCATGACCACACGTGGCGCCAAGGAAGATATGATGCACCTCATTGCCGAACTCATCGAGGAGGTTCTGAATGCTCCTGAGGACGAGAAGGTCATTGCCCGCGTTCGCGAGAAGGTGAATGCTACGATGAAGGATTACCCTCTCTTTGCATACTAATCGTTACGGATAAATATAATTACAAACTGCGGGCCTTCCGTCCGCAGTTTTTTGTTTCATTTAATAAATAATAAAGAAAAGAAAAAATTTATGAAAAAGATGAAAAGCCTACTGCTCATGGCACTTGCGTTGCTCCCTGCGAGCAAAACTTTAGCACAGACCAACGCCCAAGTTTTCTACGACTTCGGCAGTGACCGCAAGTTTGTTACCCTCACACTCGAAATGTTCAAGCAGGACAAATGGGGTAACACCTATTTCTTTGTAGACCACGACTTCAATTACGACAAGATGGATGCCAGCAGTCCAAACGTGGCACAGGGCGGTACCTATACCGAGATTTCACGTGCATTGAACTTCTGGCAGAACAGCCCAATGAAGAACTGGAGCCTCCACGTAGAGTATAATGGTGGTATTACCAAGAACTACCCTATCAACAATGCCTGGCTCTTCGGTGTAGAGTATTTCATGCACGACAAGAGTTTCAAGAACACCTTGACACTCCAGGCACTCTACAAGACTATCCGCAAGACCGACCAGAACGTACCAATGCAGTTGACTGCTGTTTGGGGATGCAAAGACATCTTTGGATTAAAGGGATTGAACTTTAGCGGCTTCGCAGATTTCTGGTGGGAGGACCACAGTTCTTTCCTGGATAAGGATGGCGACCCGAAGCTCGACAAGGATGGCAACATCGATTACAAAGCTGAGCACACCGTCTTCACCACTGAGCCACAGCTCTGGTACAATGTAGGCCAGCACTTCGGCTGCGAGAACCTGAGCGTAGGTAGCGAGGTAGAAATCAGCCACAACTTCGGCAGCAATGCCGGCTGGATGGTTCGCCCTTGCCTCGGTGTAAAGTGGGACTTCTAATTACGAATTTCTTAGCTGCGGAAAATTTTCAAAAATTCATTTTAAAAATTTTCCGCACTAATTCTTAACCGCTTTATTTTCTGTTTCTCAACAACTTACGTTACTTTCTTACTGTCAATCCACCATCAGAAATTCCTCCGATTCCCCCTTTTTTCTTATTGTACTGACGGGTTACACCGCTCAAGTTAACCCCTCCAACACCTTCAGAAGTAGCGTTTACACTCTGGCAGTCAACCTTGGCTTTCACACTGCCCACGCCCTCGTTCTTGATAATCAGGCTGCCGCCCTTAAACATATCCAGATTAACAGAGCCAACGCCCTCGTTATCCAGTTTCAGGCTTCCCATTTCAATCTTAGAGATTTTCACCGAGCCAACGCCTTCGTTGTCGATGCTCATATCATCTCCAGCCACATCATCGATATTTACCGAGCCAACACCCTCGTTGATTATCTCCAGTTTGTTGGCAAGAATCTTCCCAATCTTGACAGAGCCTACACCCTCGTTATCGATTTTCAGGCGGTCGCTATTGATGCTCTTGGCATAGAATGAACCCACGCCTTTCTGTGCAATCTTCACCAGGTCAGGACTGGTGATATAAATCTTGAGTCTATTCTTTTCAGAGTTACACGCGGCAGGCACTTTGACCTTTCCGTTGAGTCCGATCTTCACCTCGCCGTCACGATAAACCACCTTGAGTTTCTCCTTGAGCTTCTGTACGAACTCAGCATCCTTGATGGCAGAGTAATCCAATCGAACGCTGCATTCATCGCCATTGTTCTGGGTATAATAAACACTGGCAATCACATTCACGTCGATAGCCTTGAAAGGTTTCTCGGTCAAATCATCCTGCGTAAAGTTGAGATTTCCCCTCATTTCACTGGCAGAAGATCCCATACTGCAAGAACTCAAGCCCATTGGGGCAAAGAATAAAGCGGCAGCAACCGCCCAAATACCAAATTTCTTCATACTCATATCTAATTTTATGTTTCTAAATACATGATATACCGAAAACCTATTCTGTTTCGGAAATCTGATGGTTAGACGTAAGAAGATGCAGAAAGGTTGCAGGGAAAAAGAGAAAAAAATGCAAAAAAATGAAACTGCCTCCTGTTCTCACTGAAACAGCACTCGCTAGTCACCGAAATAATATTCGTTGGCTATTGAAGTAAGCCTCCCTCCAACTTCAAGTAAACTCTATACTATCTTACGTACAAGAGAATACGCAAAACCCGCCAGGCGTTGCTATAGAATGTTATTTTCTCTATCCCTAATGCAAAAAACAGCCTAAAAATTTGGAAGTTACAAAAAATCAGCGTATCTTTGCAAAAGGTATTAAAAGATTATATTATGACAACATTAGAGTTACAAACAGAATATCAATCACTCGTCAACATAATTGCCAACGAGGATTACGAGACAATAAGCAAGGCTGTCAAAGCACTGAAGAAAATACTGTCTCCTAACAAGGCTGTGTCTCCCAACAAGACAAAGACTAAGAAAATAACCAAGGCAGAATTAGTTATAGACCCAAGAATTGCAGCCATGACTAAAGGCATCAACCCGCCAGAGTCATTCGACTACAAAAACGAATACTACAAGGACTACATGAAATAAGCTGATATGAAACAGGTTTTCTTAGATACAAATGTGATAATTGATTATCTTGGAAACAGAACGGGGTTCTACGATGACGCAGCAATCATCATGAGCTTAGCTATCAACCAAAAGATCGAATTATACGCAGCAGCCATATCTTTTGCGACCGCAAGCTATATATTAAGCAAGAACAATGACAACAACAGAATAAAAACGTTGATTGCTGATTTCTGCAACATATGTAAAGTAGTCGCAACAGATGAAGAATGCGTTAACTATGCAACCATATCCGACTTTGAAGACTTTGAAGATGCCATGCAATACAAATGTGCAGAAAAAGCAAAAGCGGACTACATTGTTACCAGAAACATTAAAGATTTCAAGACTGCAAGCATCAAAGTTGGAACACCGGAAGATTTTCTGGAAGATTTTATAAACCAATACTAGCTACTTCAAAAAAATTAAAACAAGCAGCTTATTTGCAGCAGACTTTAAAAGATTAGAATTATGATTTCAGAAAAAGAATTAAATAGCTATCGGCTGACAAGTATGGAAGAGCCAACAGATGAAATGCTGGCTCAGATTATGCATGAGGCAGCCGAAATATATAACAGAGAAAACGAAGAAGCTTACAGAAGTTATTTTGCCAATATGCAAAAACAGGCAAAAGAACAACGACAAAAATTCAATTTGAATTAATGGAGGCAAAAATACACAAACCCGTTTTAATTGTCATTGCAGGACCTAATGGTTCTGGGAAGACAACAATAACCAGTCGTGTATTACACCACGAATGGCTAGAAGATTCTATTTATATCAACCCAGACAATATTGCACAAAATATGTTTGGCGATTGGAACAATCAAGATGCAGTATTAAAAGCAGCCCAATACTGCCAGGCTCAAAGAGAAGAATGCCTCAACAATAAACATAGTATGATTTTCGAAACAGTAATGTCCACTGCCGAGAAAATTGACTTTATCAAAAGAGCTAAAGAAGCAGGATATTTTATTCGTCTCTTTTTTGTAGGAACTTCCTCGCCAACAATAAATGCTTCAAGAATTGCTACTAGAGTAATGAAAGGTGGACACGATGTACCGATTACAAAGATTATTTCAAGATATGCCAAATCCATCATCAACTGCGAAATAGCATCCCAATACGCCGACCGCACATACGTATATGACAACTCAATTGACGGTGCAGAAGCTCAACTTCTTTTCAGAATGACAGAAGGTAAAATATTTAAGGAATACGTGAAGGAGATTCCGGAATGGGCTATAGGCATTGCCAATAAAGAAGGATAGACTATAAAGAAGAAAACTAAAGAGGTGTCGAAAAGTCACTGAAATAGTATTCGTTAGTCACTGAAATAGTATTTGTTAGTCACTGAAACTGTATTCGTTAGTCACTGAAACAGTATTCGTTAGCTATTGAAGTAAGCCTCACTTCGAGTTCAGATAATCAACACATCCATTTCAAGTAAGCCTTACTTCAACTTCAAGTGAGCCTCAGTTAACATTTACGTAAGCCTCACTCCATTTTCAAGCAAGTCCGCTAGGCGTTAGGGAGATACGCAAGTCCGCTAGGTATTAGGGAGATACGCGAGTCCGCTAGGCGTTCCTGCGGATTTGCAATCCGCAGACAAAAAGGCTCGACCTATTTGATGCGGATTTGCAATCCGCCTCAAGCGAGAACGCAGCATCACGAATTTGGAGATATGAAAAGCCTACGGCTGCGGATTGCAAATCCGCTTTAAAGTAGTCGAACCTTTTTTGTCTGCGGATTGCAAATCCGCAGGAACGCCTAGCGGACCATAACGCCTAACGGAATTGCGTATCTCTCTAACGCCTAACACATCATATACCAACCATTCGTCACCACAACACATATCCATCATCGTATTCCCAACATTTGTTTTCCTGGTTTACTGAACGAACATAGGGAGCGATAACTTCTTTAACTTCCCTTTAACTTCTTTAACTGCTTAAACTTCTTTAACTCTTTTAACTTCTGAACTTGCCTTAAACTTGAATCATCTAATATGCAAAACTTCGGTTTTTCTGCGTTAATATTTGTTTAAAAATCAGTCCTTTTTCGGTATCGTTAACTTCTTTTATCTGATAATTGTTTAACACAACATAAGACGGGATACCCTACCCCACTCGCTTTTCAAAGATTTCAGCGGTAAGAAAAGAGAAAAAATGGGACCCTAAAAAAATGGCACCTCTTTCGGAACCAAAAATAAACGCTTAAAATATGTAAAAATGGGCCAAATTCTTAAAATATGTTTATAAAAAGCGAAAAACACCCTTCACCACCCTTCACCCGTAACTATTTGACACATAAAACGTTAAATAAAAAGGTGAAGGGTGAAGGTTTGAAAACTCTTTTTTATATATACGCGCGGCAAGGGAAAAATGAAAGGGTACCCTAGGGTCAAAAATCGGAAAAACCCTAAAAAAGAATATATATATAAGATTTAAAATATACCCTTCACCCTTCACCTCGTCACCACAACACATATCCATCATCGTATTCCCAACATTTGTTTTCCTGGTTTATTCTTCGGAAATATCACGCTATCTTTCGGAGATATTTTCATATTCTTCGGAGATATTCTGCTATCTTTCGGAGATATTCTGCTATCTTTCGGAGATATTTTCGTGTTATTGATTTCAGAAATAGTTATCATTTGACAAGTGGAAGAGCCAATTCGTTACCGCCCACACCAAGCCAACCTCGTGACCATCAGAGCGAAAAACAACGAATTAACTTTATTTAACGACAAAAATCAACTGATTATGAAAAAATTACATTAAATTTGCAGCGTCTAACGGCTCCACACGTAAGTGTACGCAAGATGATGATAGTCAAACTACCAAAACGATAGTCAAACTACCAAAAAATCAACGAGCTGAAGGACAAGAATATAAGTAAGTGATATTAAAGAAACTGAAAGTACAATTTAAACTTAAATAGATATGAAAGTATTCAATTCTACTCTTGCTGCCATCGGTTTGGCAGCATTCGTATTCGCATCATGTAGCGACAGTACAAGTGATCAAGGCAAGGAATCCCCTGCCATCATCCCTGCAGACCTCACCCAAGTAACTCTTACATCTCAGGACGTAGACAACAGCCGTGTTGTAAACTACAAGAACAGTACAGCTAATGCCAGAAAGTTCTTCTTGACAAGAGCCGGTGAAACTAATTTCATTACAGGTATGCCTGAAGATATGCCTGAAGAGCCAGGAAATGCTCTAACTGTCAATGGCGCACGTGACCTTATCGGTGAAGGCAAAGCATTCGCTATCAGCGGCAAGAAGACTATTGACTTCACGGGCAAGACCATCAAAAATGCAACCATTTTCATTCATGGTGGTAGCACAATGAAATACGATGCAACCGCAGGTGGCAACACTTTCGTATTGGAAGGCAATGCAAAATTGGAATACACAGGTTCTGGCGCAATGGTTGCAAACAACGATGTTGTTTACGTAAAAGAAGCAATTGGTGTTTTGGCAGCAACAGGTGACATGGTAATCAATGGTACTTTATATGCCAACCTCAGAAGCACATCAGAGGCTGGAAAAGAATTGATTAGCGGTCTTGGCGCAATCAACAAGAATGACCAAAAGAACAAAAAGATTACACCAACCCAGAACATTACATTCGGTGAAGGTGCAAAGGCTTACATCAAAGGTTCTATCCGTGCACAGAAGTTGACTATCGGCAACGACGCAAATGTATATACTACAGCAAACGTGTTCAACTCCAAGGGACTTGACTTGAATGGTAACTTGAAAGTTGATGGCTTTGTTCAGGTAGGTGATTTCACAAACATGAATGAAAAGAAACAGGCTGTCGCAGCTGATATGAATGTAAATGGCTACTTGGAAGCAGGAGTTAATTCTGCCATCAAGGTAACAGGTACACTCAATGCCAATGCTGGTTCTAAGATTGTTGCTAACTATATTAATGTAACAAACAATCCGAAGGATACAAACGGTGACCAAGAGAAAGATAAAGAAGGCAAGACCATCCCTGGCAACGCTACACTCAAGCTGAATGGTACTTGTAAGATTATCATCGGTAACCAAAACGTCATCAACGTAAACAACTTGGAAACAGACAACAGTGCTCAGGGTCAAATCGAGTTGAAAGATGACAATTCTGTTGCAGTCATCAAGGCAGATAAGTTCGTGAACAATGGTGCAGAAAATATTCAGGCATTGCAGACAAGTGGTGACAACGCATCTTTCTTGCTTGAATTTACTAAGAACTACAATGGAACAACCGAGTTGAACTCATTCGAGGATCTTGCCATTGGTGCAACTTACGTTGACTACGACAAGACAACAGAGAACGCCAAGATTGAGTACAAGGACGAAAACAACAAGAATTATGGTTATCACTGGGTAGGTGATGCTTCACAGTTGGTTTCTTCCCAAAAACTTGATTTGGTTGCTTCAGACGAGGATCCAAATGACGGCGAGTCTGCAACCTGCATCCAGCCTGCAAATGGCAAGCTCTATGTAACATACCATTCCAATGGCAACAAAAATGTTGGCGGTAGCATTGAGGTAGCTAGCTTGAACGGCAAGAAGTTGACCATTGAAGCTAATAAGAAAGCTGCCAACATCGACTATAACCACTTGATTGTTGACGGCAGCAAGCTCTTCCTCGCTGGAAGCCAGCAGGGCAACGGCGCTGCAGAAGGAACAGCAGTGGGTGCCTTCTTGGGTTCTGTTGATTTAAATGGTGCCAACTTGGGTGACAACATTACTCTCTACGCCATCGACAAAAAGGTAAGCGGCATTGACGCAAATTGCGTGGCAAAGAGTGGTACAGACCACGTTGTTGCAACAACAAATGGTTTCACCATCTTCGACAAGGATTTCAACTACTGGAACAACAACGGCAACTCTGTTGGAAAGCATGTTGTAACAGCCAATGGCAAGCTCTATGCCTTGACAGCAGACGGAAAATTGACAGTTTACGATAACAGCGACATGGAGAACGGTACAACATACGAAGTTGGAGCTGTTAGCCCTAAGGGCAACAAGGCGGTTATCGCTGTGGATGAAACAAATAACGATATCTACGTTTGCAAAGGCGAGAATGGTATTGCAAAGATTTCAGGTGGCAATGTTAACCAGAAGTTCTACGAGTGCCCTACATTCTCTGCAGCAAGCAAGAATAATGGTAAAGTCAAGGGTTGCGCAAATGGTGTAGCAGTTGGCGGAGATAAAGTTTACGTTGCATGCGGTAGCTATGGTATTGTTGTACTTGACAAGAATACAGGTAAGCCAATTTGCCACCGCAAGTCTGCAAATGGCAAGTCAGCTAACTACGTAGCTCTTGAGGGTGAAAACATTTATGTGGCATATGGCCAGAGCCGCATCCAGGTTTACACTCTTACAACTACAAAGTAATATAAAACAATAAATACTTGTTCTCCCCCACTCTCATGCTAGAGTGAGGGAGGACAAACCTTATAAAAGCTAAATTAACTAGCTATTATATAATATAAGGTATGTGCTAAAGAATGATGATTATTAACTATAAATAAGGTAACTATATGAAAGCGATAACTTTTAAACTTGCGGCTTTTAGTTTCGCTGCCATGCTCCTCGCTTCTTGTAGCGACAGCAATAATAATGATGGAACGACTTCATTACCATTAGTTAACTCTAAGATTGATGGTAGCGATATTGAATCTAGCACAGATGCCCAAGAATTGGCCAGTAGAGTTTTCAACTACAAAACTTCTGTGTCAACTACTAAGACAAGAGCATTTGACACAAATACAATAAAAGATATCCTTGACATGCCTAAAGCTCCAACAAAAGCTGAGATTGAAGCTGACGCCAAAGATATTACAGCTAAAACAAGTGATGATTTAAGCAATGGAAAATGGTATCTTCCAGAGAACAAGTCCTTCGAAATAGCTGGTAATTTAAATTTGAACAACACTACAATATACGTAGAAAAAGGAGCTCATCTTACCTGGTCAAGTGGTCCATATACTACAACAGCAAAAGTAGTTGTACTGGAAGGCGGTGAATTCAAGACCAGTCTTGATAATATTAACCAAATGACAGAAATTGTCAGCTATGGTTCATTCAAATTCAATGGTTCAACCTTGCTAGTCAGTAAACCTTTATATATAAAAGGAAATTTTGACTTAACAGGAAAGACATTAAATGTACAGGGAAAATGTTATATTGGTGGAAACTTAACAACTACGAAATTCAGTTGTAACTATCCTTTCTTAAACGTTAAAGGAAACATGACTGTTAAGGAAAATGATTATCTTAGCATTCCTGGTGGTGTAATCAATGTAGACAAGACAATAAACATTGGAGGAACAATCAATATAAACAATAGTGCTGTAGTAAATAGCGGTTGCGCTATCAAGAATAATGGTGGAGAATTAAATATTAACTCTGGCAGTACACTTTACGTAAAATACTTAAAGGGCAACAAGATTATCGAAAGTTCAGGTGCCAATATCAGACTTGCCAACCAAAGCTATATTGAATGTGATGTTTTTGAAAACAACAATTGTGATAATTATGACTGGAAGAACACTCAAACTGATGTAAGTACATTAGAGGGTGGTGATACAGAAGCAAATCCTGCAGTTGCTGTTATCAAAGCAAAAAAGTTTGCATTCAACAATGGTACAGCAATAGACAACACGACTGAAAACAAAAAGTATAATTGCTTTATGTTTAGAACACCTGGTGATTATGCAAAACTTGTCCTTGATGGTAAGTTCTACAAAAAGGATGATCAAACAACAGAGATTGAACCATACTTCCCAGGCGCACGGATTTATTGGGCAACAGACAAGGACAATACATCGGATGTGACCATTAATGCAACAGAATGTAATGGTGGTAAGGGTTGGACGCCAACGAATCCTGACCCAGAACCGAAAAAGCCAATCGTTCCTATCAGTGTAATTGAGCCAGACCACACACACAACATATCAGCTACATGTGTACAGTCATATAGCGATAAGATGTATATGTCTTACCACACACGTGGAAAAGATTTAGGCTCTTGTGTTGAAGTGTTCCAGCCGGTAGATGCAAACAGAGAAGTAAAACTTTTACAATATGTTTACGACAAGGATGGCTATTTAGATTGGAACCACTTGATGGTATATCACAAGGGTGATAAAAAGCAGGTATACGTAGTGGGCAATCATTACAAAAAAGCTGGTACACTCGGATTTATCGACATTGCCAAAGGTGGATTACTCAACACAGATTCCAAGACTATCGTTACAGAAGATGGAACAGAAAAGACCATTAAGCCTTTCCAGATTCTCCCGCTGAATGCAAAGGAGAAAGCTACAGATGAAAACTGTATAGTTTACGATGACGTAAAGGACAGATTCATCGTTATGACAACTAAGGGATACGTTACATACGACCCTGTAACTCTCAACGAACTTGAGAAAGTCAATAAGGCTGGTAAGGCAAAACATGTAGCCATTGGTGATGGTAAGATTGTCACATTGGTATTTACAGAACAAGCACAATACAACGAGACTGACAATCCTGAGGAGGCTTCAAAAGAAGCCATCAATGCTCAGTTGGAAGTTAGAGACCAATCAGCAGAAATGGAATCTGAGCCAAAGTTGACTATCAAGACTCCAGCAGTATTGCCTCACTATGGCAAGAATGCTATAGCGGTTAAAAAGAGCAAGATATACGTTTGCCTTGGTGCAGCAGGACTTTACTGCTACGATATTAACACTGGAGAAAATCTGGGTCACTATCAGATGCCAAACCCTATTATTACAGATAGCAAAAATGGCAAAAATGGCAATTACAAAGCCTACGCCAACGGATGCTACGTTGGAGATGACGGCAAAGTATATATCGCTTATGGCTCATATGGCGTGGTAGTTTTGAAGGCTGGTACATTGGAAACAGGTAATCCTGAGGTTCTAGCACATGTTTGCGAAGGTAAGTCTGCTAACTACATCACTGTCTATAAAGACTATATCTACGTAGCTTATGGTCAGAAACGATTGCAGGTATACCAGCTTAAAGCTGAATGAAGATAACAAATGTATTATATAAAGATAAAAGACATAATACATTTAAGATACAAAGAACACCAGATGAATGCAGCTGCAACAGCTCGCAGCTGCATTCATCGTGTTTAATAACTCATTATGAAGCGAAAAATAATACTATACTCAACTACTGTTCTGCTACTTCTCATGGCAGCACAAAGCACTATGGCTCAGACGAAAGGCAAAAAGCCAAATAGTTTCAGCCCTAAGATGCTCGTATATGAGAACCTGAAGAACAATAATGTACTGAGACACTTTAAACAGCGCTTCGCACAACTCGACACTCTCATCAAAAACCCTATATGGGTGAAAGCACCAGTCATAGAACTGGGACTCAATAAACAGCATCACGCTGATATCAATAAGACCGACTCTCTGTTCTGGTCGAAAACTGCACATGAGCACCTAGCGCTCAACAGACACAACGGTCTGGAAGTGACCGGACAGGTTTATGCCCGACCTGACGCGTACTTCGATTCTGATGAAGACGACGCAAAAGAGGTATCAAAATATAAGATGAAGGTTCAAGCCGAACTGGGTTGGAACATCATCAACTCGAAGTTCTACCAAGGCAAGGAGAAAAGAACAAAAATTGCTCTTGCCAATGAACTCGACCGCTTGCAAATAAAAAAGCGCCAAACTGCAGACATCTATGAAAAGGCAGCCGATGAGCTGACCGAACAATATAATTTCTATATCGGTACTGTCATAGCACACAGACTGGACAACCTCGACATCATGAACGAAGCGTACCAGTTTATGCTGGAAAAAGACCGAATCAGCAACGACAAGATGCTGAAAGTGATGAACGATAAGCTGGAGGCTGAATATGACATCTCCGTGCTCTGCACAGACAGAGATATCAGCAACAAGCCTATCTACCGCATCAAACCAACCAAGATTGTGGTAGACACAACAGCCCTCTGGAACCATCTGAACCAGGAAAGTCTGGATGCACGCATCATGATGGTGAAAGAACAGATTGCTGACAACGACAGCAAGCTGACCAACTATTTAAGCACTACCCGACTCACACCATTCGCAAGATGGTCGAGCTACTGGCAGAGCAACAACAAGATTTCGAACAATGCCGACGTGGGCGTGAGATTCACCATTCCTATCTGGAACGAAACGCCACGCAAACGACAGGCACTGGAGACCCAGAAGGAAATCATACGCAGCAGCCGCGGTACCGATGTGAAGGAAATCAAACAGTCGGTAGGCATCCTGCTCAAAAAGATAGACAACCTGAACAAGGCTATAGCCACCGAGGCTTTCCATATAGACCAGACCGGCAAATATATCGAAATGCGGCGGTTTGCCTACACGAACCAGAAGCAGGGATACAACTATCTGATGCGTATGGACGAATATACGGGACTCCTGGAAAGTATGGAGCGAATGTATAAACTGATGCAGAACCGCGCCCTCGCTATCATCAATATAGAGAAAGCCGTGAGCATCTATGACAACAACAACATCTTCAAAGAAATAGAACTTTGAATGTAAGGAAACTAGAATATGAATGAATTCCAATATAATGGCACGCCACAAGAACAGGCGATGGCAGACTTGCTGAAGACGCAGAGTCACCGCCTTGCCAGACAGCAGATCATCTTTGCCATGATCTTCCTGCTGGTTATCGTGCTTGCCGCCTACTATATTGTCACTCGTATGATATGGGCTACCTTCGACGGATATATCACCCTCGATGAAAACCATATCAGTGCCGTTGACGACATCTATATCCTTAAGGTGAACAAAGAAATGGGTGAAGTGGTGCATAAGGGAGATACGCTCTACTCTTATGTACTGCTAGGTAACATTGTGAACCAATACGACCCGAACATCCTGCCTTCTGCCGTAAAGGAGACGCACGACATGGAGGTACAGGCTAAACTCGCACAGCAGGAGATTCCTGTATTGCGCACCCGCCTTGCCGAACTGAGGAAACAGAAAGCCTCTGAAAGTTCGGACATCTACTACGGTCTTACCGACAACACCAAGCGAAACGCACTGGATGCTGAGATTGCCGAGGTAGAAGAGGAATTGAGAAAGCAGGCTAACAAGGTGGAAATCTATGCACAGGCTAAGAACACCACCTATAGCTTTATGAGCCGTAGAGGAGCCGGCAGGGCAAATGCTGCCATGCCTTACTCCAGCACCAGCATCTACAACCCGGGACTTATACACTACTGCTGTGCACCAGCCGATGCCTACATCTCAAAAATCAATGTGAGCGACAAAACCCTGGTGTTCAAAAGCGAAGAGGTGATGGTTATCCAGCACACCGACTATGCAGACTGTCATCTGGGCGTAATCGGATACGTACCAAACGACATGGTGAAGTATATGGAAAGCCCTGACGATGCAGACATCATCATCAACAAAGACCTGGAACTGCAGGCTAAGTTACAGATGGTAGGTCTGAGAGTAGAGGAAATACCAAAGCATCTGCAGAGCAACTTCTCGCATGATGCCAACGCAGTGGTTGCCGTCTTCACCCTGAACCCGAACCAGAGAGTTCCGGCATGGGTAATGAGCAACAGACTGCCGGTAAGAATAAGAGTGAACAAGATTGGTGCCATGCTCGATCCGAAGCCGCTGCCGATGTACACCATCCCAGTAGGCAAGAACGAAAACGTGAAGCGAAGCAACATGATTTCGAGCGACACCAATAATCATCAAGAACAAAAGAAATAAAGAATGATTGGACTTAGAAGAAACAAACGTGGAGACATGGTGCTAACCATCGATAGCTTTATAGATATCGACTCGACACCGGATATCCAGCCCGACTACTTCGATTGTATATACATCAATACGAAGAGTGAGCGCGCGTTCCATGCCATACTGTATGGAGCCAGTCCAATCTTATCGTGGAAATGTAGCTACAAACCGATATTCGTCAATACGGCGGTATCGGGAAAGGAACAGATCATCGACTATATCGTCGATGCCTATGTGAGCGACATGAACAATGAAAAGGTATACGAGATTATAGACAAAATCAAGATGGCAAGACAGAAGTTTGGTGTAAAAAGCGAAACAAGCCGTCCTACACAGCCTAACCAGATCTTTGCCAACATCCTGAAATACCTGCTCTCAAGAGACCAGCGAATCATGGGACACCGACTGCTGGAGAAATCATCTTTGGGATATATCAACCCAATCTTCGAGCACTACCACAGTATGGGTTTCTTCCATCTCAACGAGATGTTCATGTTCATCGACACTATGGAGGAGTTCAGAGCACTGCGCATTCACCGCTTCCTGCTCAAGGAGCACCTATGCCCTAAGTGTAACCACTCTCACCTGCTCTATACAGAGTGCTGTCCGAAGTGCGGAAGTTCGAACCTGAAGATTCAGAACATCATCCACCACTTCAGCTGCGCCAACGTATCGCCGGAAAGCAGCTACAATGTGGGCGGTATGCTCATCTGTCCGAAGTGTCACAAGAAACTGCGCCACATCGGTGTTGACTATGACAGACCAGCCGTGGTATATACCTGCAACGACTGCGAGAACTCGTTTACCTCGCCTATCACCAAGGCAACCTGCTGCTACTGCGAGAACACCTATCCGGTAAATGCCCTGGTGCCACGAGACGTAGAGGACTACGAGATAACGGAAGAAGGAATCAGAACGCTGACCAGCGGCAACATCATGTTCAACAACATGGTGAACATCTATGATAACTTCATGGAATATTATCTGCTGATGAACCGACTGCGCCGCCAGCTGATGGAAACCTACCGCAAGGATGAACTCTCGGTCATGGTAGGCAAGATATGGATTATAGATGAAAACAAGGATACCGTAAAGATAAAGGAAAGCATACAGGGCAAGCTCTGTAGAATCTTCTCCAATCACAAGGTGTCTTACAACAACAATATCTTCTACGTATCCTCTACCCTCTATGAGCAGGGAGAAACGGTGGAAGAAGCCCAGCAGAAACTGAGCAAGGAGATGTCGGTAGCCATCAGAAAGCTGGCCAACTCGATAGAACCGGACGAGATTATCTGCAGCATGCTGGAAACCAAGACGAAGACCATCGCCAACAACTATGACGAGTTCTTCAACAAACTGCAATATGTGGATATGACTCCAGACGACTACTGCCGCTACTCAGAAGAACCTCTGATGCAGGAAGAAGAGAAAGAGGTGAAGCCGCAGGAAGAGCTGCTCGATACGGAGCCGAAGGAAGATGAAAACGACAAGATACAGAAGCGCATCGTGCTCTACAAGAAACTCGTTGCCATCCTTGTCACCATCGCAGGTATACTCATAATCATGGCCCTCTTGGCGCTCACCGTGCTGAGATAAGCCATCAAGAAGAAAGGGAAAAGCGTATGTTTAGCATAGCAGAACATCTGAACGATTTCTTCGACTGGATCAGCACGCTATCGTTTAGCAGTATCGTGAATACCTACTGGTTCCTCTTCTTCATCGAGATGCCAAGATATTATATCCTGGAATATCTCGTAATCGGAAACCGACTGATGAAGAGAAACCGGTTAGAAAAAGAGAAAGAATATGCCAAATACTTCCTGTACCGCGAGAATCCGCTTATCAGCATCCTCGTACCGGGAAAGAACGAAGGCAAACATATATTCAAAATGGTGAACTCGCTGGCTGAGCAAACCTACCGCAACTACGAAATCATCGTGGTAGACGATGGTAGCGACGACGACACCAAACTGATTTGCAACGACCTCTACCGAGCCGGGTATATCACCCACTACCTGAGGTTGGATACAAGAGGCGGTAAAGCTGCCGCCAGCAACTATGGAGCCCAGATGGCAAGAGGCAAATACATCGTATGTCTGGATGCCGACTCTTCGCTCGACCGTGATGCGCTGGAGAAAATCCTACTCCCCTTCTACATCGATGGAATGGTGAAGGGCGTAGGCGGATGCGTGAAGGTACGCAACTACAAGGAGACCATCTGCTCATCGCTGCAGGCTTTCGAATACCTGAAGCGAATACAGGTGGGACGTATCGTAACCAGCGAACTGGGTATCTACCACATCATTTCGGGAGCATTCGGAGCCTTCGAAAGACAGACGCTGAAGGAAGTGGGCTATTGGGACATAGGACCGGGACTGGACGGTGACCTGACACAGAAGATCCGCAAAGCCGGATATAAAGTGAAATTTGCCGAAGATGCCATCTGTATGACCAATGTTCCTACCAAATGGTACAAGCTGTATCATCAGCGCATCAGATGGTCGCGCTCGCTCGTGAGATTCCGTCTCCGCAAGCATGCCGACATTCTGCTGCCTACCAAGAACTGGAGTATCCTTAACTGGATATCCAACATGGAGAGTGTGTTTTTCGACTGCTTCCTCAATTTCCTGTGGTTGTGGTACATCATCAAGCTCGCCATCACGTTTAACACGCACATCATCGAGGTGCTGGCGCTGGGCTACTTTATCAGAGTATGCTTCTCGCAGCTTGCCTTCATCCTGGTGCTGTTGGTTTCAGAAAGAAAGAAAGACGTGTGGTTCCTCTACAGATATCTGCCACTGATGTCGCCTTATACAGGTTATTTCCTGCGTATCGCCCGTCTGTCGGCTCATCTGCAAGAGCTCTTCTTCCGCCGTTCTTACAAGGACGCATGGAACCCAGAGAAGACTTCGCGCTATGCTCAGCTCGAAGGAATCTAAAAGGTCTGAGCTACTTGCTGTAACATACATACAGCAGGGAGCTCCCAATAAAAGAAATAACATTATAAAACATAAACAATATAGTATATGATAAACAAGTCTTTTGAGTTTAAGATTGGAGTAATAGGATTGGGGTATGTAGGTACTCCACTAGCATGCTTATTCTCAAAGAAATATGATACATGGGGGTATGATATCAAAGCTGAAAAGGTAGCCAAGTTAGCCAAAAGTACAATGACAGACAACAAAATTGTATGCAAGGCATTGGAACAGGGACTGAAACTGACCAGCAGCATTGATGACCTGAAGAAGTGTAACGTGTATATCATCGCTGTACCAACACCGGTGAACAAATCGAACAAGCCAGACATCAGTTGCGTGCGCAATGCTACAGCTGAGGTTGGCAAGATTCTGAAAGAAGGTGATATCGTAGTCTACGAGAGTACCGTTTACCCAGGTCTGACAGAAGAGGTCTGCGCCCCATTACTGGCATCTACATCAGGATTGAAGTTGAACCAGAGTTTCTTTGTAGGCTTCTCGCCAGAGCGCATCAACCCAGGCGATACGGTTCATACCATCGAGAACATCGTGAAGGTTACCAGCGGTTCTACACCCGAAGCAGCAGCTATCATCGACAGCCTCTATGCTTCAGTACTTACCCATGGCACCTACAAGGCAAAGAGCATCAGAATAGCAGAGGCATGCAAACTGATGGAGAACTGCCAGAGAGACGTACAGATAGCCTTCTTCAACGAGATGGAAAAGATTTTCGACAAGATGAACATCAACATCGAAGACGTAACGGCGGCAGCCAGCACAAAATGGAACTTCGTGCCAGCTACTCCAGGACTCGTTGGAGGCCACTGCATCGCAGTAGACCCATACTATCTGATCAACAAGGCACAGGAGGTAGACGTAGTACCATCGCTGCTCTCTACTGCCCGCGAGGTTAACGAGCAGATGGCGGTATGGATGGCTGGAAAGATAAAGAATGCATCTGAAAGCAGAAAGTTCAAGGCTCCGGAAACCAACGTGCTGATTCTCGGCTTCTCGTTCAAGCCAGACAGCGATGATATAAGAAACACAAAAGTAGCCGATCTCTATATCAACCTGGTAGGTGCGGGATACAAGACTACACTCTACGATCCGCTGGTAGATACAGAAGAAGTGAAGAAAGAATATAACATCAAGGTGACAAATGATCCTAAAGTTCTAGAAAAAGAGTATCAGATTGTAGTCATCGGTACCCATCACAAGGTGTTTGACAACATCGATATGAACAAGATTATCACAGATAAAGGATTCATGTGCGACATCTACGGCATTCACAAGCCAAGAAACTAGATTTTGAAGATCAGAAAGAACCTATATAATAAACCAGTGAAAAATGGAAAAGAACAAAGTGCTAATCGTCGATGATATTTCTGAAAATATTGAAACTATTTCTGAAATGATAAAGGACTTTGACATCGACGTGAAAACTGCCAATGGCGGAAAAGAAGCCATTGAACTGATTGACACATTCAAGCCGGACGTGATACTGCTCGACTTGATGATGCCACATGTAAATGGGTGGGACGTAATAGACCATGTACGCTCTAAATACTCGAAAAACGAAATGGCCATCATCGTGGTTTCCCTGTTAAGCAACAAGGATAATATTGATGAGTGCTATGAGCTTGGAGTAAACGACTACATCACAAAGCCTATCATCAAAGCCCGTCTCACCAGTTCGCTAGACGCTCATCTAAACAGTCTTGCAAGAGGCTAAAGTGCCTCTTGCAAGATTGCTTCTGCATGAGCTATACGATCACTAGTAGGAGGATTTATGCCTTCCAGCGGGTAGGCAATACCTAGTTTCTCATATTTGTAGATACCCATCGTATGATAGGGTAAGACATCTATTCGCTCAATGTTTGAGAGTGTAGAAAGAAAATCGCGCAACTGATTGAGGTATTCATCCTTGTCGGTAATACCTGGAATCAGGACATGACGAATCCATACTGGTTTGTGTATCTCGCTTAAATAACGTGCACAATCCAGTATGTTTACATTAGAATGGCGGGTGAGTTTACGATGCTCCTCATCGTTGATATGCTTGATATCAAGAAGAACAGTATCTGTGACGGCCATCAGACGCTCGAATTTATCGAAGAAAGCACCCTCTTTTCGGAAGGGTTGCGCTGATGTATCAAGACAGGTATTGATGCCACGCAGATGGGCTTTCTCGAAAAGTTCGATGAGAAAGTCTATCTGCATCAGGGCTTCTCCACCGCTCACGGTGATGCCACCCTTGTCTCCCCAATAACTCTTGAATCTCTCTGCCTTATCCAGCAGGTCATCGGCACTCCACTCCTCACCTACTCCCGCCTTCCAGGAATCCGGGTTGTGGCAGAACTGGCAGCGCATGGGACAACCTTGCAGAAAGATCAAAAATCTGATGCCTGGTCCATCTACAGAACCAAAGCTCTCTATGCTGTGTACCAATCCTTTCATGCGCCAACTTTCTTCTCTTGGTAATTATCCCAAAGAATAAAAGCAAGCCCAGGAACGACTATAAGAGCAGTGACGACACCCAAAAAATCAACTAAATCCATAATTATTTTATCTTTTTAGAAATGATTCAAAACAAGAAGCCCACTTAAGCCTGCATTTTACGATAATCAATATATGCCCATAGGGTAAACCCACCTGCAAGCAAAGCAAAAAATCCCATAAATACTAATAGTTCCATATTTATTTTCCTTTCTTATTTTTATCTTTAGACATTAATATTAAAAAGAATCCACATACAGCTAGAAACAAAGTTATTAGAGCACCAAAAACTAAAAGTTTCCCTGTATCGATATCCTTCTTCATAATACTTGCCAGGATGATACCACCAAATATCAGTTTGGCTAAATCCAAGCAAAATTTTCCTCCCTCACTCCAAAGAGTTGTTTTTTGTTCTATATTAAATTTCATACCGCAAAGATAGTAAATTTATCAATATCTTGCTCCATTTTGCAGTTAAATAAGCTAAAATTGCCCGCTAAATATCCTCGGAAAGAAAATCTAGCGGGCAATCTTTATATTACAAAGAGACAAGAGAATTCTTCACTCTTCCCTCTTCATTCTTCACTTCCTTAGAGTCTCTCGTGAGCCTGACGAGCGATTACGTCGAGCTGCTGCTCGCGTGTCAAGTCGATGAACTTAACAGCGTAACCACTTACACGGATGGTAAAGTTCTGATACTCTTCCTTCTCTGGGTGCTCCATCGCATCCTTGAGCTTGTCGATACCGAATACGTTCACGTTCAGGTGGTGAGAACCCTGGTTGAAGTAACCATCCAATACACCTACCAATGTCTGGGCACGCTCCTCATCGTTGTGACCGAGAGCGCCTGGGCTGATGGTCTGAGTATTAGAAATACCATCGAGAGCATACTCGTATGGCAACTTAGCTACTGAGTTCAATGAAGCCAAAAGACCGTTCTTCTCTGCACCGTAAGATGGGTTAGCACCTGGAGCCAATGGAGCACCGGCTGGACGACCATCAGGCATGTTGCTGGTGAACTTACCGTATACTACATTTGATGTGATAGTCAAGATAGATGTAGTAGGCTCTGAATTGCGGTATGTGTGGTGCTTCTTAATCATGTTCATGAAGGTCTTGAGCAACCATACTGCAATCTCATCAGCACGCTCATCATCGTTACCGTAACGTGGGAAGTCACCCTCGGTCTTGAAGCTGAGAGGGAAACCTGTCTCATCACGGACGATGTTTACCTTGGCATACTTGATAGCTGAGATAGAGTCAACCACGTGGCTGAAACCCGCGATACCTGTAGCGAAAGTACGACGAACATCTGTGTCGATGAGCGCCAACTCTGCTGCCTCGTAGAAGTACTTATCGTGCATGTAGTGGATGAGGTTCAATGTCTTCACATAAACGCCAGCCAACCAGTCCATCATATCCATGAAACGTGGCATGAACTCCTCGTATGTCAATACATCACCCTCAACGGCGCGATACTTAGGACCGCACTGCTCGCGTGTCTTTGAGTCAACACCGCCAGAAACAGCGTAGGTCAAGCACTTAGCCAAGTTGGCACGTGCACCGAAGAACTGCATCTCCTTACCTGTCTGTGTAGCAGATACACAGCAGCAGATACTATAGTCGTCACCCCAAACTGGGCGCATTACGTCATCGTTCTCATACTGGATAGAACTTGTCTTTACAGAAATCAAAGAAGCGTAGTGCTTGAATGCCTTTGGCAAGCGAGAGCTATAGAGAACTGTCAAGTTTGGCTCTGGTGAAGGACCCATGTTCTCCAATGTGTGGAGGAAACGGAAGTCGTTCTTGGTAACCATTGAACGGCCATCCTGACCCATACCACCTACTTCGAGAGTAGCCCAAACTGGGTCGCCAGTAAAGAGTTCGTTATAAGAAGGGATACGGGCGAACTTCACCATACGGAACTTCATTACCAAGTGGTCGATGAGCTCCTGAGCCTCATCCTCTGTAAGAGTACCCTCGTTCAAGTCGCGCTGGATATAGATGTCGAGGAATGTAGAGATACGGCCTACAGACATCGCAGCACCATTCTGAGTCTTTACAGCTCCGAGGTAACCGAAGTACAACCACTGTACAGCCTCGCGAGCGTTCTTAGCTGGCTGGCTGATATCATAGCCATACAACTGAGCCATCTCCTTCAAACCCTTGAGAGCCTTGATCTGCATAGAAACCTCTTCACGAAGACGGATAACGTCGTCGATCATCTCACGGTCGCCCATGTTAGCGAGGTCGTTCTTCTTCTCCTCGATGAGGAAGTCGATACCATAGAGAGCCACACGACGGTAGTCACCTACGATACGTCCACGACCGTAAGTATCAGGAAGACCGGTAAGAATGTGGTTATGGCGAACGGATTTCATCTCTGGAGTATAAGCATCGAATACGCCATCATTATGAGTTTTGCAATACTTGTGGAAGATTTCGTGGAGCTTCTCAGATGGCTGATAGCCGTATGTAGTACAAGCCTGCTCCGCCATCTTGATACCACCGTATGGCATGAAGGCACGCTTCAGTGGCTTATCAGTCTGAAGACCTACCACTTTCTCCAAATCCTTGGTACCCTCACCGATATAGGCAGCACCATAAGCTGTCAATCCTGAAACGATTTCTGTTTCCATATCAAGCACACCACCCTTGGCGCGCTCCTCCTTCTGGAGTTCCTTCAACATACCCCAAAGGGTATTAGTTGCCTGAGTTGGTTCTGCAAGGAACGACTCATCGCCGTCGTAGCTAGTGTAGTTGTTCTGAATGAAATCACGAAGATTCACTTCACTCTGCCACATGTTTCCTTTGAAACCTCTCCATTCTGTTTTCATCATTTTAATACTTTTTTTTTATAAAGTTAATAATTATATATTTTGCACACACTATCTATTTTGAGTTGGGTTTTACACCTATTTTATATATAGTAAAATAAAAAAGCCCGAACACGTTTGTGCCCGGGTTTTTAAGCACCTTTATTTGAAGGTGCGTATATCATGATGTTATCGTTCTTTCCGACAGCATCTGTTTTTCCTATATTTCCTAAGTTAATTCCCACTATTAATTTCATGTCTTTTAAATTCTATTATTTGTAATTGGCTTGCAACAGTTTTGCAATGCGGATGCAAAGTTACAACAATAAAATGAGAAAAGAGAAGAAAAACCTAAAATTTCTTCTCTTTTCTATGCAAAATCATCATTTATGAGTATCATTCTACTGATTCTCAAAGAAATGATTGAAATTTTCGAGACATAATCCGAAGCACTTCTCATGAATCTGACGTGTCATGGCTACAGGGTTCTCAGCATTCAGAATTGTACCGCTCATAGCTACACCGATGCCCAATTCTGCAAGCGGATCTATATCGTCTGGAGTCAAGCCTCCGATAGCTACCATTGGCAGAGAGATTTTATTCTCCCTCATCTGCTCAATAATCTGGCAATAACCCTCTATGCCCAACACCGGAGAGAGTTTCTCCTTGGTAGTGGTATAGCGGAACGGACCGCAACCGATATAATCAGCCCCCTGTTCATGTAAACGGCGAATATCATCAAATGTATTGGCTGTTCCTCCGATAATGAATTCATCACCCAGGAGCTTACGTGCCTCATCAACCGGCATATCGTTCTTGCCAAGATGTACACCATCTATCTGTAACTTCTTCACCAGTTCTACGCGGTCGTCGAGAATAAAGGTTGCACCGGCACCCTCACAAGCCAACTTCAACTTACGGGCAATAGGCTCTACCTCTTCATCGGTAGCACCCTTCATGCGAAGCTGAACCCAACTACATCCTCCGATAAGTGCCAGATAGGCTCCTTCGAGATAAGAGAAGCGCTCGTTCTGATGCGTGATAAACTGAAAGCTCGTCTGAAAATGAGCTAATGCTAAAGACTTGTTCATACGTTCTAAAATATAAATCCGCTTGCAAAGGTACTACATTCACACGACAAAATCCAACAATTTACCTTTTTTAAACTTCGTCATTTGGAAATGGGGAAGTCTTCCTTTTTTTTATTTTGTTTTTTTATACTTTCTTATTTTAATATATGAATACTTTTCTGTACCTTTGCACCATAAAACTATTTATTTTATGTTAACAGATATTGAAATAGCTAAATCAGTAAAATTGCGCCCTATCAATGAAGTGGCAGCAGAACTTGGAATTCACGAAGACCAAGTAGAGAACTACGGCCGTTACATCGCTAAGATCACTACGGACAAGATTGACAGAAACAAGTTTAAGAACCATCATCTCATCCTCGTTACCGCTATCAGTCCTACCAAGGCTGGTAATGGCAAGACCACCGTATCCGTGGGTCTCGCCCTGGGTATGCAGAAGATTGGCAAGAAGGCTGTAGTGGCTCTTCGCGAACCATCTCTGGGTCCTTGCTTCGGCATGAAGGGTGGTGCTGCAGGTGGCGGTTACGCCCAGGTTTTGCCTATGGATAAGATTAATCTCCATTTCACTGGCGATTTCCATGCCATTACAGAGGCCAACAACATGATTGCTGCCCTCCTGGATAACTACCGTTTCCAACACGAGGCAGAGGGATTCAAGTTGAAGAAGATTCTCTGGCGCCGCGTGATGGACGTAAACGACCGTGGTCTCCGCCGCATCATCACCGGTATAGGAGATAAGAACGGCATCGAGACAGAGTCTGGTTTCGATATTACGCCAGCTTCTGAAATTATGGCTATCATGTGTTTCGCAACAAGCATTGATGATCTTCGTCGCCGTATCGATAATATCCTTCTGGGCATCACCGAGGACGACAAGCCATTTACCGTAAAGGATATGGGTGTAGGTGGCAGTATCGTTGCTCTCCTTCTCGATGCATTGAAGCCAAATCTGGTTCAGACAACAGAGGGAACACCGGCATTTGTTCATTGCGGTCCTTTTGCCAACATTGCTCATGGCTGCAATTCCGTCATGGCTACTGCTGCTGCTCTTGAGTATGGCGACTATGCCATTACAGAGGCAGGATTCGGTGCTGATCTCGGTGCAGAGAAATTCTATGACATCAAATGCCGCAAGACAGGTTTGCAACCAGACCTCACCGTTCTCGTTGTTACCCTCCAGGCGTTGAAGATGCATGGTGGTGTAGCTCTGGAAGATATCAAGAAGCCAAACATCGCAGGTATGGAAGCCGGTTACTGGAACCTCGACAAGCACGTAAAGAACCTGCAGAGCTTTGGTCAGACTGTAGTGATTGCATTCAATAAGTTTGCAACCGATACAGATGAAGAAATTGAAGTATTGCGCAAGCATTGCGAGGAGATGGGTTGCGGTTTCGCAGTAAACAGCGCCTTTGCCGAAGGCGGAAACGGTGCCATTGAACTTGCCAACCTCGTAGTGAAGACCATCGATGAGCGTCCATCAGCCCCTCTCTATTTTGCTTACGATGATAACGATACCGTTGAGGAGAAGATAGAAAAGGTTGCATTCAATCTTTACGGAGCAGGCAGCGTAACATTGAGCGATTCTGCCAAGGCGATGATTGAAGAAATCAAGAAGTTGGGTGCCGAGAAGTTCCCTATCTGTATTGCCAAGACTCAGTACAGTTTCTCTACCGATGCCAAGGCATACGGTCCTACAGAAGGCTTCGAGCTCCACGTTCGCGACATCACCGTCAATATGGGTGCCGAGATGATTGTTGTCATTGCTGGTCCTATCATGCGTATGCCAGGTTTGCCAAAGAGCCCACAGGCTGAACGCATTGATGTAGTAAACGGTGAGATTACAGGACTTTCATAAATAAGCATCTAGCCTAGAATATAGAAAAGGCACGGATTACACGGATTACACGGATTTATGACGCTCATGATAAATCCGTGTAATCCGTGTAATCCGTGCCTAAAATATCACAGTGCAGAAAATAATCCGTGCCTAAAATATCACAACGCAGAAAAAACACTTTATCTCATACTGAATTCACAACCACAATATAACTGATTATAGAATTCATTGATTCTCAACAGTTCACCTCGGCGATTCTGCAAACCGCCCTTCCGCCAATTCATATCCCACCATTCTACATCAGGATAAGCCTCAACGGCAAGATGACCGGCAGTATCTATCTGTCTGATATTCTTCCAGCGCGAAGATGCCAACGTGGTGGTGAGAAGGTGAAAACCATGCTCCTGTGCATACTTGGCTGCATGAGAGAGGCGGAACAGAAAGCAGACAGAACAACGGCTGCCACGTTCGGGTTCATCCTCTAAGCCCCTGATAACAGAAAGCCACTCCTGATGATCATACTCATCCTCTACATAAGGTACATTCTGGGCTTCCAGGAATCGTTTCAGTTCATGTTTACGCACATCATACTCCTGCTGAGGATAGATATTACTGTTACTGAAATATACTGTAGGCTTCATGCCATTACGAAGCATACATTCTACAATGGCCGACGAACAAGGTGCACAACAGGCATGCAACAAGACAGCCTGACCTTCAGCCTTGCTTCCATCCGGGAGAGTAAGTTTTACGTATTTATATTGTTCTTCTACAGGAATCTTCATTATTATCAATATTAAATGTAAAATTTAAAATGTGAACAGCTACTTCTGTTACGAAGTATTTTCGCCTTGCTTCAAAAAAACAAATGGAGTACAATCTCACGACACCCCCCATTTGCCCAAATATATGCGAAAACTAGTGCAAAGTTACAACATTAATTCGAACCACCAAATTTTTAACTCATTATTTTCTTCACAATGGTTCAAACAGCTAATATTTAACTATGTTTTAACACTTTAACACCAGTTATGTCATCTACTTGCCTCATAAATCACGCTTTAACGTGACAACGGTCAGTTCGGGCCATGCGCCTAGGCGGAAAGGAAAAGACCCACCGATACCCGATGATACATAGAGCATCTGCTCACCAATCCGGTAAGCTCCACCCCACTCTTTGAAAGCCAGACGGGCAGGCGTCCATTTACCTATTTTCAATTGTCCGGCATGCGTATGTCCTGCCAGCGTGAGCTGTATTTTCTTACCAACTACTTCTCTGCGCCAATGATGAGGATCATGACTCAAGAGGATTTTAAACATATCCGGATCCACTCCCTTCATCGCTTTCTTCAGATTACTGCGATTGGTGAAAGGAGGCTGACCGGGATTCTCTACGCCTATTACAGCAATAGATGACATACCATGACTCACCACATGATGTTCGTTCATCAGCTGATGCCACCCCAAACTTTCCTGATAACCATAGAGCATACGTCGGTTTCTCTTCAAATCGCCGATAGAATGGTTGTTGCCATATTCACAATAATCATGATTGCCCCAGATAGAATAGATACCATCTTGGGCATGAAGCTGCCCCAACGTCTTCAGATAAGGCTCCACTTCGCTGGCTTGGTTATTGACCAGATCGCCCGTGAAGAGAATCATATCGGGTTCTTCATTGTTGGCCGCATCCACCACCTTCTGCACGAAATCATTGCCGGGAGGAAACGAGCCGAGATGAAAGTCGGTAATCTGCACCAGACGGTAACCATCAAAATAAGGTGGCAAGTCGGGCGAGGTAAAGGTGATGTGTTTCAGTTCCAACCGCTTCCAACCTTCAATAAAGCCGAAGGCAAACCACCCCATTACACCCAAAGCAGGAATCAGAGCAAAGAACCAAGGAAGGAATGCATCGAACAGGATGAAGACAACCTTAGGGAATGCCGAGAAAAGTATGGTAGTAAAGAGTACACGGACTGACAACTTATGGAAGAATCCCATCTGCAACCCCACTTCGGCAAGAACAAGTAACAACGAGGGAACCCACCATAAGATGGCTAGCAGCAAAGGCCACTCACTCACCCCGATGTGCCAAAGCCAGAAGTCGGGCAAGAATGCCAGAACCGACATGACTACTATATAGAATATGGATCTTAATACCTTCTTTATTATCTTCTTCATTGTTTTTCTTTATAAACTGGGTACAAAGGTACGATAATTCAGAGACAATACAAAATAAATTTAAATATATTTTCAATGTTTTGTTTTTTGAGAAGATTGCATTATCTTTGCATAGAAAAATTAAATAAAATGGCAAGAAGACTAAGAAAAAAACGCATAGCAATCATATTGCTTACCTTTACAGCAATCGTAGGATGGACTACACACAGCTGTGTATCTCGCTGTACATCAGCATCAGACAAGAACAAGGCGGCAGATTCGCTCCCTAAGGCTCACATCAACGATTCCATCTCAAATGCCCTGACAGAGGGGAAGGAATATCATGAGATGGACTCGGTAATAGAAAGGTATCTCAAGAGATGGGAAATCAATGGAGCCCAACTCGTCATCACCCGCAACGACTCGCTACTCTATGCCCGCGGATTCGGAATGGCAGATAAGGAGCGAGGCATCAGAATGGAGCCTAACATGCTGATGCGCTTCGCCTCGGTATCGAAACTGATTACAGCAGTAGGTATCATGAAGTTGCAGGAGATGAAGAAACTCAAACTGAACGAGAAGGTGTTTGGCGAAAAGGGAATCCTGCGCGATACCGTTTACAACAACAGCATCAAGGACCAGCGATATTACAACATCACCGTAGAACAGCTGCTGCGTCATCAGGCTGGTTTTAACAATTATGCCGGCGACCCGGTATCTTCCACCCGCTACATCATGATGCAGAACCATCTTAAGACGCCACCAGATCACCCTACCCTGCTCAAGATTCTCTTGAAGCGCCACTTGGGTTATACTCCTGGCGAAGGCAAATGCTACAGCAATCTGGGCTACATGATTCTCTCCATGATTATAGAAAAGAAGAGCGGAATGAAATATGAAAACTTCATGCAGAAGTATGTTCTACACCCAGCCGGATGCTACGACATGCACATTGCCGGCACTTACTTAAAGGACCGCCGCCCCAACGAGACGAAGTACTACATGCACCAGGGCAGCATCCCTGTGTATGAATACAACAACAGTGGACGACTGGTAGAGAAATGCTATGGAGATACCGACCTTCCTCGCCTTTCAGGTGCAGGTGCCTGGTGTGGTTCGACTGCAGAGTTGAGCCGCTTTATTGCCAGCATCGATGGTTTGCCACATGTCAAGGATATCCTGAGCAAAAAGAGCATCCAGTTTATGACAACCGAGCAGCCCGACCATCAGTATTCCATCGGCTGGAACTATACACCAAAGAGCAACAAGCCATGGATTCGTACAGGTTCGCTGGCAGGCACATCTGCTATCATTCTGAAATATCCGGATAACCAATGCTGGATTCTCATCACGAACACATCCACCTGGAAGGGACATGGTTTCTCTAACGATACAATGGCTTTCTTCGAGAAACTGAGAAAGAAATATATGGCAAACATGCCAAAGAAAGACTTGTTCTTATAAAACCAAAAAGAGGGTGAATCATTAACTTATGATTCACCCTCTTTTTATATTAATGCTTTGTTAATCTCGATTCGTATATACCTTAGAATGTATACTTCAAACCAACCTGGCCACGCCAGCGGCTGTAGTATGAGCTAGGATACTTGAGAGGCATATCTGATGGGTTAGCGAACTGGAATACACCATCACCCTTGTACGTAATCGGAGAAACAAACTCGCTGTTATAACCACTACTGAAGGTACGGCCCCAATCCTTGTTCAGGAGATTAGCCACGTTCATGATATCCAAAGTCAGTTCCAAAGCATGTACATACTTGCCTGTACGGATGCCAAATTTCTGACCGAAGTGGAAGTCGAAATGACTCTCGAATGGCAAGTTATCACCATAACGCTCGAAGTACTCACCACGATGATCCTTCACATAACGAGTAGTAGCAAGCCACTGCTTCAAATTAGCACGCTGCTGCTCAGCAGTATAAGCATCAGTACCCAAGAACTGCATCTGGTCTACCTGCGCATCTGTAGGGATAAAAATCAAGTCATTACTTGTACCGTTATCTCCGTTGATATCTCCACTATAAACGAGAGAGTAAGGAGAACCGCTCTGACCCTGGTAGATAAGACCTACTGTAGTGGTAAACAACTTGTTGGTTCCCCAGTTGAAGTGATAGAAAGCAGAAGCCTTCACTGTATGAGGCACATTATAACCACTATTAGCCAACTCTGGGTTGTTTGAGAAGCGATAAGTATGAGTATTACGCCAATTGCTCTGAGCAACAGATGAGGTCATACTGCTTACAGACTCTGAGTGAGTGAATGTATAAGATGCATTCAGATCAAGACCGAACGCAAAGTGCTTAGCTGCAGACAAAGACAGGCTGTAGCTGTAGCCCTTGCTGGTATTATACATTGCATAGATGTTGGTAAATGACTTAGCATCTGCCACCTTGGTATAAAGAGGACGGTTATCCCAGTTCATGTAAGAGGTCTGTGACAAGGTCTTACCAGACTCCTCATAAGCCAAGTTCTTGTAATAAACATCATTCAGACTCTTGCTGAAGATACCCTCAGCAGTCCATTCGATACCCAGGAGATTGAAATCGAAACCAAGGTTAACACGCATAGTCTGAGTGAACTTGAAATCCTTGTCAAACACATTAATCAGCTGGCTACCGGTAGCCTTCAGATTATTTGCATTCTGTATCTGCTTGTTAGGATCCAGCAGAAGCTGCACAGCTGAATTCTTAGATGCAGAATAAGAAGAAGTCTGTACTCCAGTATTCGTAAAGTTATTGCTCAACCAAACGAAAGGAATACGACCAGTGAATACACCGATACCTCCACGAAGGATATATTTGCGGTTCTTCTCAATATCCCAACGGAAACCTACACGAGGGCTCCACATAGGCGTACTGGAAAGTTTCTGATTGGTCTTGAAACCATATCCCTTAGCTGCTGCCCACTTATTGAACGTAGCATTCTCGGCTGGAGTATCAAAGAACAGAGGCATATCCATACGGAGACCATAGGTAAGCTGGAAACTGTCTGTTACATCCCACTTGTCCTGTACATAAAAGCCCAGCTGAGCTGCGCTAAACTCTGGTGCCCAACGAGGATTACCTGTCACCTCAACATTAGCCTGTGTGAAGTAGAAGTTCTTGATATACTTACCATCACCTCCCAAGCCATCAGCTCCACAACCATTGTAATAATTCAGGAAATCGTCTGGAGTATCAAAATAATAGCATCCATAGAGATTCTGAAGGAAGAGATTAGAGAACTTATAAAGCTCGTTATGTGTACCGAATGTCAGCGTATGATTACCCTTGAACCATGTAAAGTTATCTTCGAGGGTATAGATATCCTGATTCAATCCATTAGCCATAGAAGAATATTCATTACCAATATTCACGGTACCATTTCCTACCTTGTAAATAGTGATAGATGGAGCTGGCTGACCAGAAGTACGCTCATCACGAACACGAACGTAAGATACACGTGCCTCATTGCTCAGGTTTGGAGAGATACGGCTCTGTAACTCAGCAGAGAAAGAATGAGTCTTAGATGTGAAATCATACAAGTGGTCGGTAGTATTCAATGTAGCAATACCACCCAGACCGAGCGTCTGCTTGGCATCAACATAACTCCAACGTACAGAGAACTTGTTGAACTCGTTGATATTCCAATCCAACTTCAAACCAGCTTTCTGGCTCTTCACGCTCTTATCCTTATCTGCCCATGAAGTAGCATAATCATAACCCTGACGGTTAGCCAAGTCGTAAATCTTAGACATCAGGTCTTTAGCCAGATCCGGATTAAACTTAACATCTGGAGAATCGATGGTATACTGAGTTGGGTACGACTTTTCTGAATTCTCATAGTTTGCGAAGAAGAAGAGTTTGTTCTTGATGATAGGACCACCGAGCGTAAATCCGAACAAAGTTTCCTTCTCATCATCATAAGGCAGAGCATAGGTACCGTCCATATTCTTATAATGACGACCTACCAAATCCTGGTTGTTCCCATAGAAATAGCCACTTCCATGGAATTCATTGGTACCGCTCTTGGTTACCGCGTTGATGGCACCACCGGTAAAACCACCCTGGCGAACATCGAAAGGAGCGATATTTACCTGAATCTGGTCAATAGTCTCCATAGAAACAGGCTGAGATCCGGCCTGACCACCATTACTGCCATTAGCAGTAAGACCGAACACATCGTTATTCATCACACCATCAATCTGGAATGAATTATAACGGTTGTTCATACCGGCAAATGACATAGAACCAGACTGTCCGTTTGTAGTAAGCTGTGGATTCAGGCGAGCCACGTCCGCAATACTGTGCGAGATAGAAGGCATATCCGCTATCTGCTGAGCATTGATACTCATGGCCGCACCGGTCTTCGTACCATTCAGACCAGCCTTACCCGAAACAACAACCTCCTGAAGCTGCTTGGCATCTTCCTGAAGAGAGCAAGAGAGATTTTGGCTTTCACCCAAGTTCAGACTGACATTGTTGAAAACCTTGTCCTTATATCCGATATAAGAGATACTTACCTTGTAAGGACCACCTGGACGCATACCCTGAATAGTATAGCGACCATCTACATTTGTTACAGCACGATACACAGTACCAGATGGCTGGTGTGTAGCAGTAACTGTAGCCCCAATAACGGTTTCGCCATTGGAAGAAATCTTACCACTAATGCCCGAAGTGGTAATCTGAGCCATTGCCGAAGTCACCACGAAGGCGAGCAAAGCCAGAAGTAGTTGCAATTTTTTCTGCATGTTGTTTAGATTCTTTTGTGAATAAATAAAGAGAGAACCGCGCACCTCGTACCGTGTGCATTCACTCTTATAAACAAATATGTTGCAAATATAAACATTATTTTTGAAACAACAAGCAAAAAACAGAGAAAAATGATAGAATATACCAAAAAGATGCAAATAAACGAAAAAAAAGATGCACTTCCCTCGAAAAAGAGAAGTGCATCGGAATGATATTATACTAATGTATAGTACGATAGTCTACACTGATTCTGATTTCCAAAACTCACCCATTAGTTGAAGATGTAACGGATAGAGAACTGGATAGAATAGGTAGAGTTGAAGCTTGTCAAGTTAGTGTAAGTCTTGCTCAATACATTCTTGCCATCCTTTTGGAAATTGAAATGAGCAGGAGTTACAACACCTGTCTCCTTATCCTTATTCTCAGCAGACCACTTCAAGGCAGAAGTATTCTTAACACTCTTGTAGAGTCCCCAGCTACTATTGAGCAAGTTGGCCAAATTCTTGATATCTACACCAAACTGAAGCGTATTCTTCTGACCACCCACATTGAGATAGAAGTTCTGGTTGAACTTGAAGTCCAACTGATGATGCCAAGGCATAACTACACCACCACGCTCAGCATATTGTCCCTTGCGGTTCCTCAAGTAAGAATCCTGGTTGATATAATTCCAGAAATCATCACGCTGTGCATCTGCAGTATATGTAACCTTACCTGTCTTGGAATTAGTAACATCCATGAAATTCCAGGCATTGAGAGCCTCACGAGACTCTGGCACATACATCAGGGCATTAGAACCATAATCATTAACAACATTTGTACCCAAGTTATAAGAATAGCGTGTGCAGCTGTAACCATCAGCATAACCGATGTTCATGCCTTCATAAATCAAACCTACCTCAGAACCGAAATGCTTTGCATAATCCTTCTTGTAGGAAGCAGAGATAAGCAAACGGTTAGGAGCCACGTATGTACCATAACCCAACTCCATCTCGTTGTTACCATTTACAGAGTAACGGTTGTTATAGTATGCTGAGTTAACCTGATCGCCCACACCATCACTATAAGATCTAGCCTTTGAATAGGTATAAGATGCAGAGAGGTTCAAACCGAAGGCAAACTTCTTAGCCAAAGATGCAGTAATTGAGTAATAGTATGCTTTATGACCAGCATTGGTAATCATATAAGCATTCTGATACTCATTATCCTTATTGCCACTTGCACTCAATGAGTAGTAGCGACGAGTATCACCAGGGGCAAGCTCAATGGTTTTTTCGCCTTCATAACAGTAACCCTTGTTGACAACGATAGCAGGATTAAACTCACGGCTATAGATACCCTCCAACGAGAAATCGATGTCGTAAGGTAACTTTACGTCAATTGCCAAAGAGCTCTTCCACGTAGCGTTCATCTTCAAGTCTTTGTCGATAATTGTTGGGGCAGAAGGAGCAGCTGCAGTCTCACGTGATGCAGACAAGCCTTGGTCGGTAAGTTCCTTCACCTGACCATTGCGATCAGTATGGAAGTGCTTCATCGTATAAAGGGTCTTGTCTGTAATTTTATTATAAAAATAAGTATACTGACCACAACCTGAGTTACCCACAGCAGACACAAGCCATACGAATGGCAAACGACCAATGAAGTAACCTGTACCTCCACGGAGAACCAGTTTGTGATTACCGAAAACATCCCAGTTGAAACCTATACGAGGCGAAACTGTCAATGGAGCATCAGGCAGCTGATCGGTAGCATAGCTCTGAAGAGAGCCATCGTTCTGCTTGAATTTGATGGCAGCAAATGCCTTGTTATAGTTATTTTTGAGTTCAGGATAGATAGGTAATTCAAAGCGTAAGCCACCTGTCAGGCGAAAACGATCTGAAAAGTTTACCTGATCCTGAATGTAAGCAGAGAACTGATTGTATTTCATCTTAGCCTTGAACTGGTCGCTATCATCCATTGGGAAAGTTACACCATATGCAACAGGAGCTCCACCAGCCATGAAAGCCTCAGGTGAATCATACACATAGTAACCAGCAGATGCAGCACCGAAACCATTCACTGCTTCATTGCTCTCATACTGAACACCAGCAGTGAAATTCTGAATGCCCATTGCCCATGAAGCCTCGTCTGTAACAACGAAAGTCTTCACCTGTCGCAAGTTACCCTGGGTGAATGGGTCAGGGCCGAAGCCCATATAATAAGCACCATCCTTCAAGATGTCCACTGTTGGGAACACACCACCAAGATAGGTACGAGGCTCATCCTGATAAGAATAAGTACCACGGAGTACATTATTCAAGATTCCCCACTTTGAGTTCCACTCTGCAGCCAAAGAGGTAAAGTTCTTCTCCTGATAATAACGGGAACTCTCAAAATACAAACCAGAATTAGCTGTACGACCCGACTGATACTTACCTCCGGAGATGGTAACGCCATCAGATTTTCCACCAGGATAGATGACAGAATCCTTGAATGGAGTGGTTGAGTTAGATGGAGCTGAAGAATCCTTGTCGTGACTCTTAGAGAAACGGAAGTTCAACTTGTTGTTCTCGTTGATGTTCCAGTCGATACGAGCCAGGAACTTGTATGATGGAGTATCGAGAGAGTATCCCTGATAGCGACCTGGGTTGTAACCATAGTTCTTGCTGAGGAAGCTGAGCATATTGTCCATGTCGCTCTGCAATGGGCGATGTACGGTACCAGATGATGGAGACCACTTGTCGCTTTCGCTGAGACGAGCTGTGCCAGAAGGACCAGCAGAGATGTTGCTCTGATATTCACCGTTGGCGAAGAAGAACAACTTATCCTTGATGATAGGACCACCGAAGCTGGCACCCCAGGTAGTAGAATGAGATTGGAGGCGGTTCAACTCGTAATCGCTTACCTTGTTACCACGCAAGTGAGAGTTGGTAGTGTACATATATGCAGTACCCTTGAAATCATTGGTACCGCTCTTGGTTACGGCGCTGATAGCACCACCTGTAAATCCACTCAAACGAACATCGTATGGAGATGAAGATACTGAAATCTGATCCAATGCATCAAGAGAAATTGGTGATCCGTTGCCAGGGAGGTTACCACCGATACCGAAGGCGTTGTTGAACGCAGCACCATCCACAGTAACGTAAGACTGACGGTAGTTACCACCACCTACAGAGAAGCCGCTACCTACGTTGGCACCCTGAGGAGTCAACTTCAAGAGGTCGTTCATGCTACGAGATACGGTAGGAACAGCCTCAATCTGGTCAGCATTAATACTTGTTGTAGCACCAGCACGGTCGGTGCGCATGTTGTTGTTGCGATCAGCCACGACCACTACGTCTTCCAACTGAGCAGCATCTTCAGCCAAAGTTTCATTCAAGACTGTGTTTTGACCAAGAGAAAGAGAAATGCCCTTTACCTGCTTGTTCTTGTAACCCACGTAGGTTACTTCCAGAACATAAGGTCCACCCGGGCGCATACCCTGAATAGAATAACGACCATCCATGTTGGTCACTGCACGATAGACTGTACCAGAAGGTTGGTGAACAATCTTGATTGTAGCGCCTATGACATCTTCGCCATTAGCTGTAATTTTACCACTAACGCTAGATGTAGTAATCTGCGCCATGGCTGTGGTTACCATAAAGGCCAGCAAAGCCACTAATAAATGCAATCTTTTTTGCATACCTTTTATTATATAAAATTATTAAAACTTGGGGATATGACCCCCTCTTATATTGTTATCGGTTGCAAAAGTAATAAAAAAATTGCTTTTATTTGTTACAAAAACATGAAAAATAGTGTTTTATAACATAAAAAAAATCTGCGTTAAGCAAATAACGCAGATTTCTTTTAATTTGTTATTTATAGCGAGGGGTTGCTTATAGTTTTTCCGGGGGTTAAAAGCGGGGGACTGAGCTTTTATGACAGGCGATGGCATCGCCTGGAACGGAGGCCAGGCGCTCTTACTCCTTTCGCTGCCAGATGCTCATCACCTTGCGACGGATGGCTACGATGTTCAGGATAGAAACTATCAGGAACAGGAGCAGACCTAGAGCGATGGCTGGAAGCATGGTGCCCTCGTCGATATCAGGGAAGAGGGTTTCGATGAAGCCCATGTAGTAATCGCGGAGGAAGAAGAGGATGATCCACGCGATAATGAGTACCACGATGTTCAGCGCAATGGTGAGCACCTGATATGGTTTTGCTACATTGTTCGGACTGTAACCTATCAGAAGAAGATTCTCCAACTTAGAAGAATTCTTCTGAACCAGCAGATAGATGCTGAGCATCAGAATGTAGAAGCTCAAAACGGAGATAACCAAACCGATAATCATCACCATCGATACCATCATGCGGAGGAAATAGGTAGTCTTCTCTGCATCCAGTTTGTCTGTCTCTACCTCATAACCATTATCATCCAGGTATTTGGTGATGTTCTCGTCTCCTGGGTTTCCTACCTCTACGATGAGGCGGTTAGGATCGCTCTTCTGGTTTGGCGCAAATTCCTGGTTACTCCAGTCCATGAAAGCCTGTGGAACGAGGATGGTGTTGAGTCGCGAAGAGAAACCGATTACCTTTCCCTTGAACTGCTTTTTCTTGCCACCAGCCTGAATCTGTATATTGAAATCAATCATGCCCATCAGTCCATCGCTGATTTTAGGGAGCGAATGACTCTGGGCGAAACCGAAGTTATACATATTAATATAGGTACGCGGGAGGATGATTGGCACCTCCTGAGTTCCCGGCGTATATTTCCAGTCCTTGAGCGGCACATCAACAAAACCGTCAGGCACACTCTCGAAGAAGAGTTCGCTATTCAGAACATTCACGCCGTTTACACCCATCTGGGCATCTACCTTATATTCAGTAGAGGTGAATTTTCCTATCTTCTTTACAAACTTCTGGTCGCCGATTTCATCGATTTCAGAACCCGAGAAGGTATTGGAACGGCCGCTGATGGTATTTCCCATACCTATCTTCTTGCTCATGATGAGGTAGTCGGCTTTCATGAAACTGTCTTGCTGAGTGAAGACAGGCAGCACGTCTTTATAAAACTGAAAGCCGAAAAGAACGATGAGCATACCGAAGAGATTGGCGAAGGCAAAGCCCGCAAACTGAGGTATGCTGATATGCTGACGCAATAATTTCCAAACCAAATTCATAATCTAAATATATGTTCATAGTTTAAGTCCATGTGTTTACCTATACTGGTTACGATAACGCCAGCCCCCTGCTCCTTCGCTTCGGTCATCATGATATCTGCCATGATGCGCGAATTGTTGTCGTCGAGGTGACTGATAGGCTCATCAGCCAGAATGAAGTCGAAAGGCTGACAGAGCGCACGCATCATTGCCACACGCTGCTGCTGTCCGAACGACATTCTGCCGATTTTTGCATCTACCTTATCAGCAATACCGAGCATATCAAACCATTTCAGGATCTGCTCACGCGTCTTGAATCCGGTTATCTTGTTTTTGATTTCTACATTCTCCAGGGCAGTAAGCTCAGGGAAGAGACGGAGTTCCTGAAAGAGATGGCTGATGTGACGCTTGCGCATCTCTACCCAGTCTTTCACCTTATAGTTGGCGGTAACATCATTGTCGAACATCACGCTTCCGCTGTAGTCGTGACGATAGCCGAGCACATAGCTACAGAAAGTACTCTTTCCGCTGCCACTCTCTGCCTCGATAAGATAAAGATGACCTTTCTCGAAGGTAACATCCTGCTTCCATATCTCCGAATTCAGGTCGTTGCGCTGGGCAAAAACCTGTGGGAGAACGGAATGAAGCTGAATCTTTTCCACTTTTTTTATGTTTAATGTTTAATCTTTTACCTTTAAAATTAGGACTTTTTGGGGGACTAGCGATAGAATCGCTAGGAACGGGGGCGCAAAGAGGGAGGTTCTTTTTACTTTTTTACCTTTTTACCCTTTTACCTTTTTACTCTTTTACCTTTAAAGTATAGACCACCGAAGTAAGATTCCCGAAGACTGGGGTGAGCAGACCGGTTACGGTAGAGATGGCATCATTCTTGCCCGAGCCGTCACTATCAGAACTCTTGGCGAGATTGATGACCATTGCCAGTTTCTGACCGACGATGAGTTTCTGAATTTTTGCATCTATCGGATGATTACTTGGTTTCACGGCATATTGCGCCATCAGCTGGTCGCTTCCGCTAAAGAACTGCTTGTCATCCGTCACACCGAAATAGAACGAGGTCTTGCCATCGGTATAGAAGTAAGCATTCTTTCCCCAATTGGCTATCTTCGCACCAGCCGGACATGAAGTTTTCCAATAATCAACATCGCCCAACCAATTGGCATGCGACAGTTTAGCAGCCATCGTCATCTGCATATTGTTATCTGTAAGCGAAGGCATCACGATAGCCATATCTCCATCCACACTACGGATGATATTATCCATATCGATGGCCTGGTTGATACCCATCAGGAGGGTCTGAAGGCTGCGGTTGCTCTGCATCATCGGCAGGAACTGATTGCCCTTTACGTTCATGAAGATACCCGCCAGTGCATCAGCAGGCATCGACTTGACGTAGCTGCCCTTGACCGGACGATAGGTTTGAGCCGCCTTCTTCAGGGCCTCATCTATTTCTTTATTAAAGGAGAAGGTTTCTCCCTTCACCTGCAGAATACCGTCTTTCACGTCCATCTCAGCAGCAATCACTACCTGCGAAGGGTCGGTATCCTTAGGCGTACCAAGGGTAAATGGAGCTACGAACTTCTCCGGCAACGCCTGAGCCTGAGCCACCATAGCCATAGGCGAGGTGATGGTTTCCAGCCGTTCAAACATAGGCGATGCGGTAATACCTTCGCCCTCATCAGCCTTCAGATATTTCACCATCTGTTGCTGGAGCTGGGCCTGCGCATCGGCTACAACCGGTCCCATAACGAGGAGTGCCTGATCAGAAAAGCCGACCAGCCACGAATCTTTCAATACGGAGAAATGAAAGCCTTTGCGCTCTTTCACCTCTGTAGCGATATGCTGTTTGGCAAGCGAGGCAAGCCAGTCTTCCACATCGCCCTCATCGCTCACCTTGGCACAAAGTCCGAGGTTGCCATCAGCACTCTCAAAGAGGAATATCTTCTCTGAGATGTCGATGCCACACTTCGATGCATCTTCAACGTGCAACAGAGACTTAAGCATTCCCGCCTTGTCTTCATCGCTCTTGCCGGATGCCATCTGCTGCATATCAACAGAGATGAGCGCAGTACTTTTCTTTGGAATGGCATTGAGATAGTCAGTGCCCGAGCATGAGCTCAGCAATCCCAATACGACAGCCAAGCACATGAACATCAAACTCTTATACAATCTTTTCATCACACTAGTAAATATTTTAAAGCTTCAGCCCTTCAAGGGCGTATGGATATAACTTGCTATATTCTTCTTGCCAGATGGCACATGTTGACAGCCACCAATCCTGCTGTTTCCGTACGGAGGCGACTGGTGCCAAGCGAAACACTCTCATATCCGTTTTCCAGGGCCAGTCTCACCTCATCGATAGAGAAATCGCCCTCAGGTCCTACCAGCACGGTGATGTCATCAGTACCCTCCTGGGCTGCTCCGGCGGAATCATCAGCTGGACATGACTTGGAAATCTCGGTAAAAAAGTCTTTCTTTTCAATCTCCTCATAGCAATGGCATATAAACTTTCTGCCATTGCGGGGAGTAGTAATAAAATCTTTAAAGTTCTGCAGTTCGTTGACTACAGGTTTCCACGCCTTGTGGCTCTGCTTGACGGCAGAAACCACAATCTTGTCTACGCGGTCGGTGCGGATTACCTTTCGTTCAGAAAACTTGCAGTTGAGGAAAGAGATTTCATCGAAGCCGATTTCCGTAGCCTTTTCGGTCATCCATTCTATGCGGTCCATCATCTTTGTCGGGGCGATGGCCAGGTGAATGTGTCCGCACCAGGCAGGCTGCTGCGGCATAACCTCCTTCACCTCATAGATGCAGCGTTTGTTGGTAGCCAGCGAAACTTCTGCGCGGTAGAATACCCCCTTGCCATCCATCAGGAACAATTCGTCCCCCGCCTGGATACGCAAAACCCTGAGTGCATGAGTGGCCTCTTCCTGAGGCAGTTCTGTCTGCGTAGCCGCATCTGGCACATAGAAAAATCTAACTTCTTTCATTTCCTCTTATTGTTACTTTTTCTTCTTTATTTTCTGTTATTACGTATGTTATTACTTAAAAATATCCTTTAATTATTCACCTTTTTTGGCTTTGCGGCGCTCTATCTCATCGCGAATGGCTGAGGCTGCTTCGTAATCTTCTTCATTAATAGCACAATCCAATGCTTTCTCGAGCATCTGGTCTGGCAAGGCCAAGAGTGGAACGGAACAAGCTGTCGAAGTCACGTTCTCTTTATTAAAAGGAGTAGAAAGCTCCTTCATAACCATCTTTGTTGTATACATTTCCATATCCGCAGCCATAGCCAGCAACACAGCCTGGTCAGGTTTGATACTCATTCGCTCATTTGTGATTTTATTCACAAGAGTAGCATATATTCCCCTCTCTGGCGTAGCATCGAATTCGAGATAGAAATCGTCTACATTTTGCCTGTCAAATAGTGTCCAAAGTACAGAGATTACATCATTATTAAAGTCAGAAGTTTTCGAATTACATGCCTTCAGCTGCTCTGCTACATATTCCTGAGTCAGGATAGATAAAGCTCTTTTTTCGGCTTCGTCTACCAAACTAATAATACATGTCCCGAAACCTTCCGGGATGCCAAAGCAGGCAGCAAGTTTAAGTTTGTACAACATCATTATGTACCCTTTCTTTATTTAAATTTATTATATTCTTACGTTATCTGTTTTTACTCTCGTGTTGAGTATGACCCTTTTTCTTCCTTATTTCTGTTCTTTCTTCGGACGGAAAAGGACAGCAAAGGCTACAGCTACCACGAGCGCATAACCGGCAAAGATGAACCAGCAGGTTTTCCAGTCACCCATCAGATAGCCATCGTCTGTCCAGTGGCAGTAATGGTTGATGACCATACCTGCGAGAATGGTTCCGATAGATGCACCCAGACCGTTGGTCATCAGCATGAACAGACCTTGAGCCGATGCTCTTACCTTCACATCACATTTCTGGTCTACAAACAGACCGCCCGACACATTGAAGAAGTCGAAAGCTACACCGTAAACGATGCATGAGAGGATGAAGAAGGTAACACCCGGGAATGCAGGATTGCCCAATCCGAAGAAACCGAATCGCAAAACCCATGCCAACATGGCGATGAGCATCACAACCTTGATGCCATATCGCTTCAGGAAGAATGGAATCAGAAGGATACAGAGCGCCTCGGCAACCTGAGAGATGGATACCAGAAGCGTAGCATTGTTAGCTGCAAAGGTATCAAGCATCGTTGGATCGCCCTTGAAACTGGTAATGAACGGAGTGGCATAGCCATTGGTTACCTGCAGACTCATACCAAGCATGCAAGAGAAGATGAAGAACATCGCCATCTCACGGCTCTTGAAGAGTTTGAAGGCATCGAACCCCCATGTCTCAACCCAACTCTTAGCCTCTTTCTTCACTACAGGACAGCTAGGCAATGAGAAGCAATAGAGGAAGAGAAGGATGCTGAGCACACCCGATACCAGGAACTGATAATGGGTATACTGGAACTTATGGGCGTTCTCGCTCAGCAGGAACGAGAATGAACCGTTGTCCCAGGTAGCACAGTTCACAATCCACATCGTAAGGATGAAACCCACGGTTCCGAACACGCGAATTGGCGGGAAGGCCTTCACGGTGTCAAGCCCGTTGCTCTTCAATATACTGAATGCAGAAGTATTTGACAATGCCAATGTAGGCATATAGAATGCCACGCTGAAGGTATAAACAGCTATAAACATTGCCTCATTAGGAGTCTGGCTAGCCTGTCCCATACCGAACAGACCTATCATGGCTGCTCCTGCCAAAAGGTGACAATAGCCCAAAAGACGTTGCGGCTGGATATACTTATCAGCAACAATACCCATCAATGTAGGCATAAAAATAGATACGATTCCCTGGATGGTATAGAACCAGGAAATCTCTGCACCCATCCCAGCCTTGCCGAGATAGTTGCCCATAGACGTAAGATAAGCTCCCCAAACTGCAAACTCCAGGAAGTTCATCACTGCTAGGCGTACTTTCAGATTCATAGTTTAATGTCTTTTTATTATAAAATATTAGCTGCAAAGATACAAAAATTCGGGAAAAAAGCACACGATTTTGAAGATTATCCGCATGAAAGCTAGCATATTTAACAAATTATGTGTATTTTTGCAGTCGATTTCAACAGATATAAGAGAAAAATAATATAGAAGCAACTGATATGTTAGTAAAATTTTTCATCACGTGCAATAAAATCGGGGCTTTCACGCTAGGTGGAGGCTACGCCATGATACCGATCATGGAACAGGAATTTGTAGACAAGAACAAGTGGATGGACAAGCAGGAGTTCATGGATATCATGGTAGTGGCGCAGACCACTCCGGGCATCTTCGCCATCGATATGGCGAGTCATATCGGCTATAAGCTGAAGGGAGTTTGGGGAGGCATTGTGGGTGCCATAGGCATAGCCCTACCTTCTATCATCGCCATTCTCATCATCGCCATGTTCTTCCAGCATTTCAAGGACAATTATTGGGTAGGAAAGTTCTTCATGGGTGTGCGCCCTGCCGTGGTAGCGCTCATTGCTGCGCCTTGCTTCAAGATGGCAAAGACGGCAAACATCAACCGCTACAACATCTGGATTCCCGTTGTCTGCTGTCTGCTGATTGCAGCTTTCGGCATCTCCCCTATCTACATCATCATTGCTGCCGGTGTGCTCGGCTGGCTTTATGGAAAGGTAAAAAAGTAAAAAGGTAAAAAAGTAAAAAACATAGAGATTATGCTATTTCTGAAATTATTTCTGATATTTACCAAGATTGGTACATTTAATTTTGGTGGCGGATATGCGATGCTTTCGCTCATCCACAACGAGACGGTAGTGAAGAATCATTGGCTTACCAATGCTGAGTTTACGGATATAGTGGCTATCAGCCAGTCTACACCGGGACCTATCGGCATCAACTGTGCCACCTACGTAGGCTATACCACCTGTCTTCACGACGGCTATCCTGTCTGGGCAGCCTGGCTGGGTTCAATATTGGCTTCACTCTCCATCATGTGGCTGCCTTTTATCATCATGATTCTCATCAGCCGTTATCTGATTACGCACAAGGATTCTAAAATCGTAAAGGATATCTTTGCGGGACTCCGCCCTGCCATCATCGGACTGATAGCTGCTGCCGCTGTTCTCCTGATGAATAAAGAGAACTTCGGATCACCAACCGACAATCCGTTTGTCTTCGGAGCAAGCATCGTGCTGTTTCTGGCTGCTTTCTACTTCACAAAATTCAGAAAGACCAACCCTATCCTGCTGCTTTTCATCTGCGGTATCATCGGAATGGTTATCTTCTAAACATCGCCCTGCGGTCTGAACCAACGGCCTCCAGCCGATGGGAAAGACAAGGGGGCTGAAGCCTTCAGATAGGGACAAAAAAAAATTGATTGTCTCACGACAACCAATCTTTTATTAACCTTAATAATCTAATACCATGAAAAACACGATGCAAAGGTACAAATAATCTTGTAACCTGCAATAGTTTATAGCAAAAAACTTCAAGGATTTAACTCTCCTTAAAAGTTTTACCATTCCAATTAAACTTTCTTTGCACTTTTATTGCATTTACAGCCTTCTTATCGTCAGCAGACAGGAAAGGTAAAGCCAAGCGCACTACGAGACTGTTTTCGTGTTGCAGGAGCAAAGCACTCACGATTTTGAGTTCAATTTTTCCCTTGAGTTCCTCAAACTTAGCCTCACTCATCGTATCGGGTTTGGCAACAAGTCCGGAAGCGAGTTCCTGCAAAGATTTTCCATCGAAAATTCTGCTGGCATCCTGCTCCTGCCAATCCTGATTAAAGAGATAGAGTTCGCTCTCCTTCTCTACACCAGCAAAAGTCTTCACCACGCAAAGCAGCGAATCGCCGTTAGCCGATGGCAGTTTCTTCATCTGCAAAGTAGCGCTCTTACTCATTCTCAACTGGGCGAAATCAGCAGTCAGCGTATCCATCACACTCGTTTCGCCTAACAGATTCTTCACTTCTGCCTTCACTCCCATCTCCTGCAGCTCAGCAAATTCCAGCCGCAGGTTGTGGTTGAGATAAGGCACAACAGAATCGGGCATCGAAACCAGCAAGTCTTTCATCGACTTTGCTTCCATGCCCATACTTGCCATCATCAGGCAAGCACATAATATATATTTTATCTTCTTCATCACTACAATTCCTTCGACCACTTCTTTCCCCAAGGAGTAAAGAGCCATGCAAGAAAGGCCAATGCTACTATTGAGCAAACGGCAAAAGTTAAAGCTAATGTATTCATATATCTACCTTTTAGAAATTAACAAACCATCTACCCAGCAAAGAATACTGCGGTGAATTGTTACTTCATCTTTACAATTCCTTTGACCATTTCTTTCCCCAAGGAGTGAAGAGCCAAATCAAAAATGCCGTAGCCGGAACTAAGCATATTGCAAAAGTTAAAGCCAATGTATTCATACTCTTAACGTTTAGAAATTACATAACCAATAATTGATAAGACTGCAGACAACACTACGCCCAACAAAATGGCACTTATGGTACCGCTTTCATTAGTCTCAACTATACCAAATAATGCAGCCAACCCACCTAAAACCATAATAGTATAGGTGGATTTACTCATATCAAAGAAATACTTTACTACAGTTTCTTTGGTAAATTTTTCCTTTTCTCGATCTTCTCTTGCTGCCATATTTCTCTATTTTCCGACAAAATTACGGAAAATAAATGTAACTTGCAAATGATTTGCTCATTTTCTTTCGAAATTTAACCTAAAAAAGACGAAAAAGAGGAAAGCGCTTCATTACGAAACACTTTCCTCTAATTATCTAATCATTAATCGTACAATCTTCTTTCAGAAGAGATTTACTCCTCAACAGCAGCCTGCGCCGCAGCAATAAATCACGTAGGAAAGCCTCATTTCAGCGATTGCTCTAAACATAGTTTTAACAACTTATGCTTTTTTGTCAACAATTTCTTTGCCATATACCTTATTATATACACGTACCTTATTATATATATTACTTTTTCTGAAAGTCATGTTTAATAATTAGGCATGTTTTTTCTGATAGGTCACACTTTGATCAACAGTTTGACCAACAGTTTGAGTCATATTCAGCAACTTCTCATTTATTTTTTCCAATACCTTAATTTGTCCTCTAAGATAACTTATTTCCTTGTCTTTATCATTATCAGACATTTCTTCAGTAGGTTGTTCACCCTGATGGTTCAAGCCTGGGGAATTGTCCGAGCTAGAACTATCATTCAAGTATTTGGTTCCTTCATAAAAGAAGTCCATCTTCACATCCAAAGCGTCACATATCCGTTCAAGAACACCAGATTTAACGTCTTGTACATTGAACTGATTGCTGAGGTTAGGCTGAGACATATGAAGTTTCTCAGCCAACTCACTTATACTAATTTTTCTTTTCGTCAAGATCTGACGAAGTTCAGGACCATTCATAAAACAATTATATTGTAGTTAAACATTCTTAAAATATCACTGATTATTTATATTTTTATCAGTTTTTGCTTATCTTTGCAGATAAATATCACGAAAGCATTACGCAATACTTGCGTATTTCGTATGCAAATATACAAAATAATTATAATATGACCAAGAATAACGAAGATATTTTGAATAAAATTTATTCAGGCACAAAGAAAGGTGAACTGATAAAGAAGAAGAAACAGCTGGTAGAGTCTTACTTGTACAAGTACGGAAATCTCATTCTTGAATGCAAGCTAAAGCCAACACCAGTGATAGAAAATCTCGCAAAAGAGTTTGGTTTAACCAGAGCAGGAGTAACCAATATTCTTCGACGAGAAGGTGTTTATGCAGGACGATTTAATCCTGTAATATTTCCAAAGAAATAAGTATTATGAGTGAGAGAGTTATTTTTGAAAACAAGAATGTTTCTTATGAGACTTTCTTGAACGACCTAGCATCCTTCCTGGCTCCTAAGATAGCCCTGATGATTAAGAACCCTCCTAAGGAGTTTTATAGTCAAAGGGAGTCCATGAAAGTCTTCGGGGTAGGAAACGTAAGAAGATGGTTAAAGGAAGGTAAACTTAAACCGTTTTCAAAACGTAAAGGTAAAATTGAATATAAGGTTAGCGATCTCCAGGAGCTTCACCGGAGAGAGCAAGATTACTTTTAGAAACAGGTGATATGTACAAAATAAAAAGAAGATATCAAGTTGTAAAGAAACAACCTTGGGTTGTGGATTTGCTTCTAAAGATAAATCCTAAGCATTTCGCTCTCTATGAGGCTAAAGATGACTGTCGAAAAAGTCTCATGGAAATCAATAAGACCATACGGTCTTTACCAGTACGATGGAGACGTGGTTCTTTCTCGCTATCCCATATACGAACCATACTCTTATTAGATGATAAAATAGAGGTAAAGTACAAGTCCGGAAAGGAATGTATGGTTTTTTATATAGATGAATTAAACTGATACGATATGAATACTGATAACAGCTGGATAAAACTTCCACGAATGTTCATGAATTGGCAGTGGTATCAAAATACCAACATGGTTCATCTGTATCTCTATCTGTTGCTCAATGCTAATATAGAAAATAAGCTCTACTTTGGAATATCCATACAGAGAGGCGAATGTCTGGTATCTCTATCTACTCTTTCAAGAGATACAGGAATATCACGAGATTCCGTTAAGAGATACCTGAAAAAGCTCAAGGATACCAAAGATATCAGCTACAAAAAATTGAGCAAAGGACGTATTATTGTTCTTCTCGACTTTGATAAGTTTCAGCCTGTAGGAATCGACGAGCCTGCGCCTAATTGGATTAAACTTTACAGGAAAATATGTGACTGGCAGTGGTATCAAGATGCCAAAATGGTTCATCTGTTCGTGCATTTGATGTTGAAGGCAAGTATTATGAAAGGAAGTGATTTGTCTGATTCCTGGCAGCTGTGTACTAGTTTGAGAATATTAAGCAAGGAAACAGGGCTTAGCTTGCAGAACATCAGAACCTGTATCGGTAAGTTACAAAGAACTGGAGAAATAACGTTTAGAACTTTACCAACACACCTACAAAGCATCATAACCATCTGCAACTCTGGCAGTTACCAAACATCAAAGCGACAAATCGCCCCGATATCGCCCCAATGCCGCCCCGATGTCGCCCCGATTGAAGAATGTACTGTGTTAAAAATAGAAAACGATGAAATTTCAACACAGCAAAACTGCAACGTAAGTAACAGAATAACAGAGGTTTACAACGACACAAAACGACAAGCCGCCCCGATGTCGCCCCAATTGCGCCCCAATTGCGCCCCGATGTCGCCCCAATGCCGCCCCAATGCCGCCCCAATACCGCCCCTACCTAAAGAATATAAGAATATAAGAAATAAAGAAAGTAAGAAAATCAACACCAACAACGCGCGCACGCACGAAGAAGATTTCGTTGATTTTTCAGAAAAAGAAACATCAAAAGAAAACCAACAAAAGAAAGGTGAGAAAGAAAGTTTTCTTTCGCTTTCTCTTCACGATGATGTTTGGTTGGGTGCAATAAAGAAGAAGTTTGCTTTCAAAAGCATTGAAGAAGTGAAAGACAAAGTGGAGAACTTTGATTTGGATCATATCTGTAGAGGCAATAAGGAGCACAAAGATATAGTTGATTACAAAAGCCATTTTTGCGATTGGCTTAAGTTTAACCTGATGGAGCAATCTCCAAGCAAACGCAAAAGCACTCCCAACACAGAACGTTGGGAAGGAGAGAAATTTGTTCCTAAAAGCTCGGAAGGAGGTATTTATGATGGTCCTTTCTGATTTCAATTACGATACTGATTACTGCTACAGATGGCTTACATTTCTGTTTAGCGAAGAAGTAAAACTGAGATATAGAGAATACAAAGTTCACAAGCAACAGCAAGAAGCAATACACAAGGTAGCGGACTGGATGGCAACATCAAAGTCTAGATTTGGGCTTGTCCTTAATGGAATTACCGGTAACGGAAAGACCACTCTGGTAAAAGCCATGCAGAACTTTTATAATATTTGCAAGTTTAAGAATCCTCTGAATGAAGAAGAGGCAGTCTTCTATACACATGCAAGTATTACGTTTCTGACATCAAAAGAACTGTATCATCTGTATGCCTCAGATAAAAAGAGATTTGATAGATGTATGAATACGTTCATCCTCGCTGTCGATGACTTGGGTACAGAAGAGAGTGAATTCTGTCAGTATGGGAACAGATATAAACCGCTAGAGGAGTTGTTGTCTTATCGGTATGAAAGAATGCTACCAACGATAGTGACAACCAATCTCTGCGGTAAGGCTATCCGTGAGAAATATGGCGATCGCCTTGCAGACCGTTTCAACGAAATGATGCAAGTTGTGACCATGCCTGACATAAACTTCAGGAACCTATAGATCGAATAAGCGAGCACAGAAGCGTCAAAAAGAGGAAAGACTGTAGATGCACAACTGGTGCGAGAAAACGTCTAGAAGCGCGAAGAAAACGGCAAAAACGATAATTAATATGAACTATAATAATAAAAATGAATACGGTTAACGAAATTTAGCATTAATATGCATTTTCGTAGGCACATTGAGGGTCTTTAGGACTGATATATCAGCCCTAGCCGTCAAGGCGTTCCCGCAGACGGAGAGATGGATTTATGGCTTTACAGACTTATATCCATCTATATATTTCTTTTCATGTGTAACAACAGCGAAGGCTTGTCTGATAAGCTTGTTGGCAACAGCGACAATAGCGACCTTTCCAGGCTTTCCATTTGATCGCAAGCGGTCAAAGCATGCTTTGCATTCTTTGTTGCACCGCAATGATGCCATAGCTCCAATATAAAGCTGACTACGCAGATAAGCATCTCCGTTACGATTAATGTGCCCTTTGACATTGACTGACGTACCAGACTGTTGGTAAGTAGGTGACAGCCCTAAATATCGGGTAAGTTGCTTGGCATTATCAAAGTAGGTGAATCCGCCTGTGGCAATGATGAGTGCAGCTGCAAGGGTTGCTCCTATTCCTTTAATGGAAGTGAGTAAATCCATCTGCTTCTTGTATTCTATCTCTGCCAAGGACGTTAGCTCTTCCTCCATTTCTTCGATTTGTTTCTCAAGAAACTTGATAGTCTTCTCTAAGACTTTCTTGCACTTGGAATCAATGAATGGCAGGATTTTAAGTGAACCTTCAAGGTTTCTGTTAGCGGTAAGCTGCTTCTTCAGTTGACGTAATACAGTGCGTTTCTGCTTGAGTAACAAAAGGGAATCACTACGGAGCTTGAATGGAGCTGGTTGCATTCTCTCACCATACAAGGCAATGAGGCGGGCATCAAGCTTGTCTGTCTTGACAACAGAGAGCATGACACGTGCAAAGTTCTTTATCTTCAGAGGATTCTCCATGCTGACAGTAAAGCCTGCCTTGGAGAGCAAATAGACAAGCAGCATACTGTAGTTGCCTGTTGCTTCCAACACACAATGGTTCTCTTCTGGAGAGATGGTTCGGATAAACTCTCGGATACCCTTTGTGGTATTCTTGAAAGTTTTGGTTTCACTGCTTTTGGCAGATGAATAAGCAACAACGAAGGTTGCTTTGCTGACGTCAATTCCTACGTAAGTCATAGTCATAATATTTATAATTAAACAAACATCGATACATCATGAGCTATCATTGCGAATACGGGGTCTATGCCCTTTGAACTATCCAGGTTCTGATGTAAGGGTGTGGGGACGGAACATATTTCACGGCTTGTAAAGCTAATGAAAGCTCGGTCTTATTCCACACCCTGATGTTGAATTTCTATGCAAAGATAATAAAAAAAAGTAATATACAATGAAAATTTACGAAGAAGTTCTTAGAAAAACCAATAGTGGGCTTGAAATATTCATCTACTATTTGGGAAAGGAATGTCTTAATAAGAAATTTAAGAGTCCGTTTCGAAGTGATGACAAGCGACCGTCTTGCCATCTGTATGAGAATAAGAATAAAAATGGTGAGACGACCTACTATTTGCAAGATTTTGGAGACAGTAGATGTTGCGGAAACTGTTTTGAAATCGCAGCAAAGGTTCTGAACATAAATATCAATACGGATTTCTATGAACTACTGAAGAGGATTGACCAGGATTTGTGCCTCAATATCATTGAACCTAGTAATCCAAACGTAGAGAAACGTCCGCTGGTTGATATTGTTCAGATAAAGAAGGAAATTACTAAAGGGCGTACATCTAGTATAAAGTCTTTCACACCAGTGATACAGGATTTCCAACCTTCAGAAAAGGAATATTGGGGGAAATATGGTATAGATGAAGATACGCTGCAGAGATACAATGTTCATAGTTTGAAAAGTGTTTCCTTCACAAAAAGTGAAGGTAAAGACTTTAATGTATATGGAAGCAAAACTATCCCAGCATTCGGATATTTCTTCAATGAAATGACAGGGCTTAAGGTGTACCGCCCCAAAGCCGAGAACAGATTCCTTTATGCCGGGAACTTACCTTCTCCTTATGTCTTCGGTTGGAAACAGCTTCCTGCCAAGGGGGAGTTTGTCTTCATCACCGGTGGAGAAAAGGATGTTCTTTCTCTTGCGGCGCACGGATATAGTGCCATCGCTTTTAATAGTGAAACAGCAAAGATACCAGAAGATAAGCTTCTAGAACTTTCTGAAAGATTTCATAAAACAATATTTCTTTACGATACAGATACTACAGGAGTTAAGGAATCGAGTTTAAGAGTAGAGGAATACAAGAATAAATATAATGTAAGAAGAGTGCAGCTACCTCTTGCCGGAACAAAGGCAGAGAAGGATATAAGCGATTATTTTGCTCTAGGAAATAGTTCTGAGGATTTCTCTAGTCTGATAACGAATATAGTATAAAAGGTAAATAATAAGAATATGAAACAAGCAATTGGTTTTCTACAATACTCATCTGAGTATATATGCTTTTCCGCTATATCAGAAAGCGATAAAGAAAAGCTTTTGGAAGAAGGGTATTTAGCATCCTTCTTTCCTAGTTGCGTCTATGCTATAGACTGCAAGATCTTTAACCATCCTCATCATGGTATAGGTATCAGAAATATTAATGGCGGCGTTGAATTTCTGAATTTTAATAATATGAAGAATCCAATTACTCTTCACAAAAGAGGCATATCCATTATTCAATCGAATAATGAAAGTAAGAATAGATGCAATCTGTTTCTTACCATTACGGATTATCTGGCATATAAAGCACTTGTGAAATTACCTGTCATATTCTATGATGATAATTGTGACAGTATTATTCTTAATAATCATAAAAATCTGGGCTACTTCCTGGTAGAAAGCGAGGATTACAATATCATTGATATGTTCTTGCCAAATACGGAAACAGGTAAAACCCTCACAAAGACTATATTAGACAGAAACGCAGCTGCAAGAGACTGGGCATATACATACAAAGATTATTCTAGCTTGCAGACATTTTTACAATCATATATTAAAGAAAATAAAATATGAACACAATTGTAATAGTATTTATTGTAGTTGTACTAGCATTAGTTCTAGCTTACATCTACGAAATTAAGTATACCTACAGAGACGGAGGGTTATGGAAGAAATAACGAAACAGCAAACAGTTAATTCAGAGAACACTATATAGAAGAATAATATGGAAAATGATATTCTAAAAATTGAGGTTGCCAAACAGGATCTAAAAGAAACTCCTGAATATTGGGCTTCGGAAAGTTACGAAACCATGATAGGTAAACTGCAAAAGCTTGTTGAAGCGAAAACCGGATATCCGCCATTTCGCAACACCAAAGTCATTAGAGAAGTCAGTTTTAAAATAACATCACGTACAACCTTAGGACAAATTAAGGAGTTGCTGAGCGACATTGAAAATGATTATAACATATCCTGTTTTCAAATTGCTATCGATAGGGGAAGCAATACAGCCCATCTGCTATTCACCTGGATTCATCCGAGAACAGCATTACCTGTGAGGTTTAACAACAAGACCAAGGTCAAACTGCTATCCGCTTACTTTGTAAGACGTTTGCACCTGGAATATCCGAAAGATATGACAGAATGGGTCAGATATTTCATCATGGATGCATATATTGAAGATAAGTCTGTCTTTAGGAAGGCACTTGCAAGTTTGTCGAAAAAAGAAGATTCAATAGATAAAACGATTTTGGTTGATTCACTTTTGTATGCTCAGTACATGAGTGAAGGAAAAGTTAAATAGATAAAGAAAATGGATTTGTTAAGTTACCAAAAAGGAGATATCTTGTTTAGTAACTGTCAAACCTTAGTAAACCCAGTATCTTGTGATGGAACCATTGACAGTTATCTGTCAAAGAGGTTCTTCATGAGATATCCAGCCATGTATACCAAGTATCTGCAGTTCTGTAAAGAGAAACAATTTACTCCAGGTAAATTATGGGTGTATCAAGGTAAGACTAAGAATATACCCTTATTTCCGCAACACTATAATTTAATGTTTTTTATAAACACCTGAGCAACAAAAAGTTGCTCAGGGTTTTGTCATGTCAGAAATTTCACTTATC
>SAMEA104315427__coassemble_289_pt1 | contig 91696 bp, 75 predicted proteins | sample SAMEA104315427__metabat2_high_PE_023 | metagenome-assembled genome bin SAMEA104315427 (sample SAMEA104315427) | gut metagenome | biome: Monkey gut; feature: monkey-associated habitat; material: faeces | place: China | collected 2013 | reverse complement strand
TTTTGTATAAAGAGAGATTCGCAAATATATAAGAGATATTCCTGAATATATAAAGAGGAGGAAAGATGTTAAAATTACCAACTCATAGTTTTTTGATGCGAAAGTCATAGCTTTTCGGCTAGAAACTCACCGTTTTTTGCATCGCGAGGGAATGAAAAATACATCGGGATGCACTAAAAAATGCATCGGGAGGGAATAAAAACAGCCTGCATGATGGCAGATTATCGCCCTCATGAGGCATCATTCAAGCCTAGTGCCGGTCATCATTGATGGCACTTATCTGTCTTCATATAAGGCACTTAGATATCTTAAGAAGGAACGCAAGATGGGTAAGGAAAACTGCCAGGGGTTAACAGGGTTAACAGTTAACACCCCAAAAATGCATACTTTCCCCTACTCACACATAAAAATAAGTATATATATATTTATTATTATATAGGTAAAAAGGAGGGGGACCATGCAAAAAACAGCTGTTAACTGTTAACCCTGTTAACCCCCCAATAAAAAAGTTAATAGTTGATAGGGCGTAGCCGTTAGCAAGATTGCTATAAACTATAAACTTTCAACTATAAACTAACTTATCCTTTCTGCCTGAAAGCAGAAGGCGTTACCCCTCTCATCTTCTTGAAGAACTTGGTGAGATGAGCCTGGGATGAGAAACCGAAGGTATTGGCTATCTCCTGAACCGTATGCGTAGTGGTAGAGAGCTCGCGCTCTATCTCCTTCACGATGTATTCATCGATGATTGCCTTCGGGGTTTTGCCGGAGATGCGGCGGGTAACCTGAGCCAGATAACGGCCACTCACATTCAGCTGGTCGGCATAGAAATGAACATCGCTGTAAGTGCGGCAGAAGTTATTGACCTGCGAGATAAACTGGTTGTAGAGTTCGGAACTCCTGCCCTGCAGATTGCTCTGGCGCACGAGTTCTACATTGATGAAATCCTGCGCCTTCGCCAGTGCCTCCCCCATCTTCTTGCCCTGATTCAGATAGACGGCAAGAGCTGAAGAGAAACGGTTAATGAGACCATGAGAATTGGCATTGTCAAGCCTGTAAACCTGCAGTCCCTGCTTCTCGGCAAGGCTCAGCAGCTTGGAATTCTGCAGAATGATGTCGCTCTCCTTCTTACGTGCCACGACGACAGAACAGAGCGGCAACAGGCGGTATTTAATCTGGCTCACCACATCTTCCGTCATCAGCGCATCGCCCTGGCTCGACCAGATGGCAGGGGCATAGATGATATGGGCAGGACGGTATCTGGTCAGCGCATCGATGACCACATTCAGCGTTTCCACCCTGCGTATCATACCAATCTTCACAATATCGGGCTGCATATCGTTCATGATAGCCTCTATCTGCCCCGAAACAATCTCGGCTGGAATATCAAAGAACTCCTGAATACCGAGCGTATTCTGCACAGTGATGCTGGTTATTGCCGAAACAGCATAACCGCCCAACTCGGAAATCGTCCTGATGTCAGCCTGTACACCAGAGCCTCCGGTGCTGTCTGAACCTGTAATCGTTAATATCATATACTTTGAACTTTAATCTCTGAACTTGAAACATTGAACTTGAAAGCCGATGATAAGTCCGATGGCAAAGATACAAAAAAAACAACGAATATCGCTCTCTGACATGGAAAAATGCTTTTTTTTCTATATTAAATGACCGAAAACGATATTTTCATGTAAAATAGTTCTGTATTTCAGCTTATTTTATTTATCTTTGCAAGGACAATAAGGATCTAATAAAGCAAATAAAATTAAACAACGACATGAAAATAATCTACTTAACGGTTGTATTGGTTTTGGCTACATGCTTCACCGCCAAGGCACAGAAGGGGTACAAGAATGTGCTCCGCGAAACCAACATGGCTTTCTACAAAACAGAACAGGCCAAGCAGGTGGGTAACCAGATTCTTGCTTACCAGAGAGTAACCGGCGGATGGCCCAAGAACATCGACATGGTGAAACCGATGAGCCATGAAGAGATGGAGAAAGTATTGGGCGAGAAGAACCGCCAGGACGACTCCACCACCGACAACGATGCCACCAACATGCAGATGCTCTATCTGGCACGACTCTACCAGGCTACCAAGACACAGAAATACAAGGAAGCCTTCTGCAAAGGCGTGGAATATCTCCTGAGCGGACAGTATGCCAACGGAGGATGGCCACAGTTCTGGCCTAAGATGCGCGACTACCAGATACACATCACCTTCAACGACAATGCCATGGTGAACACCATGAAACTGCTACGCGACGTCTACCAGCAGAAAGCACCATTTAACAAAGGACTTACAGACAAGAACCTCAGAGAGAAAGCCAGAAAGGCTTTTGACAAGGGAGTAGACTGCATCCTGCGCTGCCAGATAAGAGTGAACGGCAAACCTACCGTATGGTGCCAGCAGCACGACCGTGAAACCTTTGCTCCTGCCCCAGCCCGCGCCTTCGAACTGGCTTCATTCTGTTCATCAGAAAGTGCCAGTATCGTTAAACTCCTGCTCGAAATTCCTAACCCTTCAGAAGAGATAAAGGAAGCCGTAAGAGGAGCCATGCAATGGTTTGATGACTATAAACTGACCGGACTCAAGGTAGTAAGAACGGGCGAATACGGCTCACCTTACCGCAACACCACATTGGTAAAAGACCCTGCAGGCACACCTCTGTGGGCAAGATTCTACGACCTGAAGAACTGCGAACCATTCGTCTGCGACCGCGATGGTATTCCACGCAAGAGTATGCAGGAGATAGGAACCGAACGCCGAAACGGATACGGCTGGTATCAGGACTCACCAGCCATGCTCTACCCGCTCTATCAGAAATGGGCTGAGAAATATGACAAAGCCCATCTGCTCAACATCAGCCTCAACACAAAAGGCAAGAACGAAACCGGACAGCTGGACCTCACCCACTTCAGCAAGCCAAGCCTGTCAGACTTCAACGCCATCGTAAAAGCCGGTGAAACGATACAGGCTGCCATAGAGAAGGCTCCAGCCAACAGCGCTACACCTTATATTATATATGTACGCAACGGCAAATATCACGAAAAAGTAATCATCGACAAGCCAAACATCGTACTGGTAGGCGAAAACAGAGACAGCGTCATCATAGAATATGCCGAGACTGCCCAGTCGCAAACCATCAAGCAATACAAAGGCAAGGATGTTCACCAGGGAGTCATCGTCCTGACCGAAGACGCCAACGACTGCGTTATCAGCGGAATCACCGTATACAACAACTACGGCTCTACCGTAGAGAAGACTACCACCCACCAGATGGCAATCTTCGGCAGAGGCACACGCACCATCATCACCAACAGCAATATCTATGCAGATGGCAATGATGCCTTGTCGCTCTGGTGCAAGCAGGATGGAATGTACTATCATGCCGACCTCTTTCTGCGCTGTCCGGGAGTAGACTTCATCTGTCCTCGAGGCACCTGCTACGCTACCCGCTGCAAGTTCCTGGGCGACAGCCGTGCCATCATCTGGCACGACGGCAGAGGAGACATCAACAACAAGTTTGTGATTACGAACTCATCGTTTGATGCACTATCGCCTACCAAGTTAGGCAGATATCATCACGACCACCAGTTCTACCTCATCAACTGCAAGATGTCGAAGAACATACTGGACAGCAATATCAGCTATGCCTATACCGACAAGGTGCTCGACCCATGTCCATGGGGACAGCGAGTATACTATTACGGCTGTGAGCGTGAGGGTGGCAACAGCGGCTGGCTCAGCGACAACCTGAGCACTGCACCCGGTTCACCGGCATTCCATGCCGTTACAGCCAAATGGACCTTCATGGGCAAATGGGATCCGGAGGCAAGACTCAGAAGCCTCTGGCATGTATTGAAATATCAAGTAGAATACTAATTATAACTTAATAAAAAAACAGCGAATTATTTGCATCGGAATGCATCTAATTCGCTGTTTTCTTTTTTATTCTTCTGTAAGATCTTTACAATCCTTGAGTATCTCAGCAGGAACCTCATTGCAACGCTCGTAGCGGCTGATGTCGGTAACATCGTCCTTGGCGGTCCATATCATGGAACCCGATTTCAAGAGACGGGTTACAAGATAACTCTGGTTCCAGTCGCCCATACCGTTATCATAGCTTCCGCTGATGATGTAGCCCTGGTATGGATCGTTCTTGATAGCGAACGAACCGGTGATATGGCGACCATACATACTGTCAAACTTCTGATACATCTCGAAAGTCTGGTCCTTGCGGTTGAGAACGATGTAGCAGTATGTGCCCTCAGCAAGAGGTTCACCGTTCCACTCTGCCAACTTCCATGTGCCATGAAGATTGGCAGCAGTAACTTCCAGAGAAGGCTCCTCCGGTTCATCATCATCGCTGCTGCAGGCAGCAAAGCCGCAGGCAAACAAAGCAATCACCAGGAGGGTGAAGAGTTTTTTCAAATATTTCATTGTCTTGGTATTTTTTTCTTTTTTACTTTTTTCCTTTTTTACCTTTTTACCCTTTTACCTTTTTACCTTTACAACGACCTGTATCGTTCTGTCAGACGGACGGGCATCCAAGCCCTCCAGAATAACAGGGAAGGTGAAGGATTCGGGCATCGTAGCCGGAATCTTATCGGCTATGATGGTGATAACGAGGTCAGCCTCATCACCCGGTTCTATCACCTCAGGCTCTGTTGTAAGACGGGCATAAGGAGGAAGAAGGAGGCTGGATATACGGAGCGGCTTGTTGCCGCTGTTTCCGCAGAGGATACGTGCCTCAGGCTCTGTGCCCGGCTTTACCTCTGTGATACTTGCCTTCGCCTGTTTCAGTCTGAGTGCGCCCATTTTGTGCGGATAGCGTGCCCACTGATCAGCACCCGGCAGCACCTTGCCCGTTAAGGCAAGCTTAACGGCAGGCTGTCCCTCTACCTCTTTCAGATAGAGATAAGCACCCGTATTGATAGTGCCCGGATAGCGGTTAGGCGTGAAGGTGAGCTGCACCTGACAGGTATCGCCAGGCTTCATCACATCGCCCTTGACATAAGAACTGGTACATCCACAGGTGGTTCTCACCTGTGTGATGTGCAGTATCTTCTTGCTCACATTCTTACCTACGAAGGTGAAGGTGCGAGGCGCATCGTCCTCGGTCATCGTACCTGCATCGATAAGCGGATGCTCAAACTTCAGCAGTTCCTTCTGCGCATTCACCGTAACAGGCAAAGCCAGGAAGAAAAGCGATAGGAAAGCAAATATCTTCATATTACATCCAATTACATCCAACCATTGTTACCGGCACTCTTTCTAACGGTCACAACTACAGTCTGGCTGGTACCATCGGCAGCTGTTACGGTGAGCGATGTGCTTCCGGCAGCGAGTCCCTTCACGATGAGCGTCTTGCCATCTACCGAAGCAGAAGCTACGCCGTTATTCGCTACTGAGCAAGAGAATTCCTCTGTCTGACCTGCGAAATATGCAGCGAGGTTGAGAGAAACAGTCTTCTCGATGCCCACATACACGTTAGGCAACTTCATATCAGAACTGAATTCCTTGTTCTTGATGTTATTCAAGAGCTGAGCTGCATCAATCAGACCAGCACCCATCTTGCCGATGTACTTAGAGAGCTGTACGATCTCTGGCGAAGCACCTACAGTAGTATGGTTCATGTAGTAGGTCTTGGTTGCACCATTCTGATAATGACTATCCAGTTCCTTCACAGATTTCTTCATCAGGGCTACGAAATCGGCAGCACGATAATGACGGTTCGTCTTGGCAGCATAAGCGAGACCCAAGGCAGCCACACCCGAAACGTGAGGACAAGCCATAGAGGTTCCCTCCATGTAGCCGTAAGCAGGCTGACCGTTCTTGATCATCGTAGAGAGCACAGCACCTTTCTGCTCGGTTGTCTCTGCCCAGTATTCATCTTCCTGCTCGCCAATCTTGCTGTAATATTCCAAGTCGCCACCAGGAGCACTCAGGGTTACGAGCGAACCGAAATCGGTGTAGCAGGCTGGAGTAAAGTCGGCAGCTACTGAAGATACGCAGACGCACTTAGAGTAAGCACCTGGGAAAGCAGGATTGCCAGCATACTCGTTACCGGCTGCGAAGACAGGAATACCGCCGTCGATGACACCATTAGGCGAACCGGCATTGTTGATGAAGTAATCCAATGCTTCCTTCTCCAGCGGATAGGTCTCAGCCCATTCCTTCTCGGTAGCAGGACCCGGAGTATAACCATTGATGATGCTAGACTCTGAAGAGTTGTAACCCCAACTGCACTGCAGGATGACTGCACCATTATCGGCAGCATACTTGATGGCTCTCGCCTCGCCTGCCAAGGTTACACTGTTCTGGCCGGAGAATACCTGGCAAGACATAATCTTGACACCAGAGTTAGGAGTTCCGTCACCACCGGCAACACCTGATACACCGATACCATTATTATTTACGGCTGCAATAGTACCAGCTACGTGAGTACCATGACCGGTGTCATTGGCATCAGTCCAGGTAATATCGCCGCTCTCAGTAACGAAGTTGTAGCCATGGAGGTCGCCCTCATAACCGTTTCCGTCGCCGTCAATCTGGGCACCCTGAACACTTTCGCCTGGGTTGCACCACATGTTGGCTGCCAGATCAGGGTGCGTATACATCACACCCTCATCGAGAATAGCCACGATGATAGAAGGATCACCTGTGCAGGTCTTCCATGCCTCAAGTGCATTCACGTCACATCCTGCCTTAGCACCCACGTGATTATTGTTGAGGTTCTCAAAGTCATAGTTGCCCTCACCCAGGTTACGGTAATGCCACTGGCTGGCAAAGCCTGGGTCGTTTGGCTCGCCCTCGGCTGCTGCGCGGGTAGACTTCTGCTGAAGTGCCTTATCGCTGAGATAGATGCGCTTGCTGTCGGTATTGTAAGCACGCTTGATGCGACCGTTGGTCTGAACCTTTGAGATTTCGCCCAACTGCTTCAGTCGCTCGGCAGCCGCCTTCAGGTCGGTTCCCTTATTAAACTTCACCGTATACCAGAGGTGGAGTCCCGCCTCGCGGGTTCTTGCCTCAGTATTTGCATCAACCGGGAACACACGCTCGAAGCTGTAGCTTCCCAGGATGTCGAGCACCTCGTCGGTAGAAGGAATACCCGAACGGGTAACCTTTCCGGAGCGAGTCTTGCTCAGTTGTGCCTGGTCGAGGATATCGCTCATTTCCGGACTGAACTTAATCAGCAACTCACCCGCCTCAGCATCTGCAGGGATGGTGATTTCTGAATTGCCGTCAGAAGAGCCGATGGTTGACAGGCTGTCAGAACAGCCCGTCAATGCCAATGCGACCATTGCTATATAGAAAAACTTTTTCTTCATTGTTTGCTTCTATATTGTTTTTATGTTTATCTTACTTTTTCTTAGTTCTCCTGTACTTAGCCATCAGCGCAGCTTCATTAATATCACCTGCTGCCACGTATTTGCGGTAGTAGAGCGGATAAGCTACACCCAGAATCTCCCACTTGCTGCCTGGGTCGCTGGTTCCGTAATAGTAGTCGTAGCTGTAGCTGTCTTCTGTCATATTAGAGAAACCAACGGCAGCACCATCGCTGTTCTTACCCTTAGGCTGCTGGTTGAAGATCATCGTTGGTGCATTCCATTCTACCAGGTGTGGATGGAAGAGAATCCAGTTTGGCACCTTTCCTGTAAAGAAGTTCAGGTTGAGTGACAACTGACGGCAGTTTGGCAATACACGTGGCACCTGGAGAGGATAAACATCCTGACTAACTACAGAACCATCCTTGTGTTTACAGGTTACAGGATTATCCCAGCCTGAGAGCAACCACTTGCAGGTATCGCCTACCAGCTTGTCGAGATAATCTTTCTTGTAGGTAGAGAAGTCAGACTTGCTGTATCGGGTAGCCTTGCCGGCAGCCTCCAGTGCCTCAGTCATCTCTTCATCGGTAGGAAGTTCACCCTCCAGGAAGCAGTAAGACAACTCCAGTGTATTCAACTTATCCCATGTCAGGAGCTTGAGAAGCGCCTGGCGGTCTGCGGTTCCGGCATTTACCTTACCATACAGTCCGATAGGATAGTTATTATAAACATAGACGCCTGATGCATTCATTTCGCCCAGCGAAGCGATGTTGATGACAACATCCGTACGGCGCTGTGCATAGAGGACGAGGTTACGCAACTTAGGGAAGTTCTTCTCGTTGACGATATTGGTGATATCCGACAACTTGTTGAAGTTGTTACTTACCAAGTTGAGCGATTCAAGACTCTTGCCCAGCTTAACAAAGCTAGCAGGCAACTGAGTCAGACCATAAGCCTGAACGGTAAGATTCTTCAGATACTTCAGCGAGCAGATATCATCACCGAGCTTCACCTCACGAATCTGGTTGTTCTCGTTAGCTGCAACAGAGAATGACTCCAGGAACTTGAGGTTGCCCACTTCCTTAGGAAGAGTTTCGCCACTCTTGAGGTTGAACATGCTGAACTTGACAGAACGTACACGTCCTAAAGCCTCAGGATGAGTTTTCACGAAATCATCAGTAGCTTCCCAGAGCGTTACGCCGCTCCAGTTGCGCATGTTATCGCTGGAATCGAAGGTAGCCATGCTACCCAGTTTCTGGTTGATCATGATGACAGAGAGAGAGTCACCGGCACGGTTGTCCTCAATCTTTGGTGCTGCCTTCTGACGAACGGTCAGAATAACATCATCTGTAGGTTTGCCATCTGCATCTACCAGCTGGTCTTCAGCCTTGACTGGCACGAGATGAACCTTAGCCACACGAACGGCAGGAACCACGTTCATCGCCCAGCGGAACTTGAAGTTCACGGTGCGAGGACGATACTTTCTGTCCAGCACGATACCCAGGTTAGTACCAGTCAGCTTATCTTCATCCTTGCTGTTCAGGAGCCAGCCCTCACGCTCGCTCTCGTTCTCTGCCTTCTCGGCATCGGTCAGATCACCCTCAAAAGAATACTCAATCTTACCGATTTTGCATTCCACGTTGGCAGAAATGAGACTCTCGAAAGCACGGTTATCGTAAGAATCGGAGTTTTCGATTTCTACAACAGGATCCTTCAGGAAGATCTGCTTGCCATAACCGAACTGGGTGATGGTAAGCTTGCGACTCTGTCCGTTGGCACCCTGGAAACTGAGTTCTGTGCTGCGAAGCGTGTTGGAAAGAGTAGAATCCACCTTGATGGTACCCTCAACAGACCCCACGCCGTTGGCAGGCGAAAGCATCAGCCAAGGCTCAGAGGTATTTGCTACCCAGTCCTGTGAGGCAGCGATGGCAATCTGCTCTGTTCCACCCTGAGGGCCTATGGCTATCTCCTCTTTATCGAGCGCCAGTCCTCCTGGGATATCGACATCATCCTTATCGCTGCAGGCTGTGAAAAGCCCGGCAGCGAGAACGATACCTAATGTCAGTTTATTCATATATTTCATATTACTACTTTCTTATAGGGTTTAATTTTCGAGATCCAAAGCATCGCAACCGCGGATGTCCTGATTCTTGTCGTAGAACAGCTTATACATACCTGCCTTGATGTATGCGCAGACGCTGGTTACATCGATAGAGATGTTAGGGTTGTCTGCGATATTCAGGATATAAAGGTGAGAGGTCAGTGTCTCTTCTACCTTACGGATATCGTTGGAACCAATCTGGAACTGGATCAGGCTCGGACAGGTTGTGATTCCTGTAGGCCATGTACGCAGGCAACGCTGGTCGGTCTTCTCATCACGCTGGTGGTTGATGGCAAAGGCACGGAGCACGGCACTGTTCAATGGCTGGGTTGGTACCTCGGTGAAGCAGTTGTAGCTCAAGTCCATATTGGTAATGTATGGCAATGTGGTTGAGCGGAAGTCATCAGAGAGGGATGTCAACTTGTTGAATCGGAGGTCGATGACCTGCAGCAGATAAGCCTTCTTGCCCTTGATGGAACCCTTAGGGATGGTACGCATCTGGTTGCCGCTCAAATCGATGGTTGTTATTGGCGAACCGGCAGTAAACAGCTCTGAAGGGAACTTCTCGATCTTGTTGTTCGAGAGAGTAACGGTTGCTGCATTGATACCCTTGTAAGTACCATGACTCTTATCTACACCTGTAATCTCGTTGTAAGAGAAGTCTACAGAACCCATCTCGCGAACCAAACTTGCATCGAAGATATTCGGAATCTTCTTCAGTTTGTTGTGGGCGAAGGTCAGACTCTCTACATCATCTGTAAAGGCACAGAGATTAGCAGGAACCTCCTCAATCTGGTTGTTGTTCAGATAGAGTGAAGAAAGCGCTACCTCAGAACCGAACGGATGCAGCTTCTTGATGTTGTTGTAAGCCAGGTCGAGCAGACCGAGGTTCACCATCTTGCTCAAGGCAGATGACTCTGGGAACTCCTCCAGGTTGTTGTAGCTCATATAGAGAATCTGGAGTGTCTTACCGGTCTTCTCGTTAGCCAGACGGGTCCAGTCGTTTCTCAACTGGTTGGCTGAGATACCCTTGCATCGTGCCAGATTCATCGCCTGCAATTTAGGGAGATTATAGTAGAAGTCTGGAATGCGACTGATCTTCGGACAGTTGTAAAGTTCGATATCGGTCAGGTTTTCCATCTTGTCCCAATCCTCATTCTTAAACTCCTGCGCAAACTTACCATAAACAGGATCGTCAGCATTGTAGAACTTCGCACAAACCTCATCGGCTGTGATAGAAGAGTTACCGATGTAGAACTGCTGCAACTTGGTCAGACGGTAGATAGCCTTTGAAATACCGCTGATGCGGTTGGTCAATGTACCGATCTGCGCATCCTTCAGGTTGATGCGGCTGTCCTTCTTGATTCTGTTCTTCGGTGCCACCTTAGGATCAGAGTTGTAGCTTTTTACAATCATCTCCGACATGTTGGCACGTGGGTCATACTTCAGGAACTTGTTCTCATAGTCGTGACGCATGCTGCTCTTCTTTGCTGCAGTCAGACTGTTTGCATCATAATTATTGAAGATGTTGGCACCAATCTTCTCATCGTGAGAACCGAGGTTGAGCACCTGGAGTTCTGTCAGCTGTCCGATGGCATCAGGTACGATTCCCTTTGCACCGAAACCGGCGATGACGAGACCGATGACACGGCCGTTGCTGTTGAGCGTTACGCCCGGCTGTTCGCCCCACATATCGAGTTCCTTGTTGAAGTTCCAGTTAGCTCCCTTGAAGGTTGCATCGCCATAGAAGCTCCACTCCTTACCCTGGAGAGATTCCCAGATAGCCTTCAAAGCCTCATAGTCCTTGATATACTCCTTTGTCTTGGAAAGGAGGATAGGCACCTGAGCCTTATCATTGAGCTGATTGTCCTCTATAACGAAAGCCTCGCCCTTTACAGGCTGAGTTTCGTACTTGGTCTTTACCGCACCTATCTTGCCATAGGTGGTATATGAGGTAACCTGATAAGTACCGGCAGGCAACCATACGGTAGAATCGCAGTAAGCTGTACCTGTGTCCATATACTTATCGTTCTCATTGTCTGGATTCTGATGCTCTTCGCTAGACTCCTTATATTTCACCTTCAGTTCAGGGAAGGTATAGGTCTCACGGGTAAAGAGGTTGGTTACGCTGACGTCAACGAGACGGATGTTAGAGAAGAGATACTCAGTACCACCGGCACGGGTCTTCTCCCACTCCTTCACGAGATTGAACTTCACCTTACCACGCTCCACAGTCTCCACCATGAGGTTCTGTACTTCCAGACCGCCACCTACTACAGTGAATGTTTCGCCGGCAGAAGAAGCCAGCAACTCCTCGTCTACCGCATCATAGAGATAGAAACCGATGACGGTGTAAGTACCCGAAGCGAGTTGCAGTTTTTCACTTCTCAGACCATACTCAGCATTCTCTGAATTATAAGAATTGAGCACCAGTGTCTGAGAGACAGTTGTACCGTTGTGCTCCATGACCACCTTGATTTTCTTGGCATCATCCAGTTTCTCAAGTTTGTCAAGGGCAGCAGCACGGGTAGCTCTAGAAGAAACCTTCTTGCTGAGCTTGAACTGCACATATCCGTATGTGCCGTCCCAGCCTCCGGTCTCATCATCCGAGCAACTTGTTGCTGCAAAGGTCAGGAGAGAGACCAAGAGCAACAAGAGTGCCTTACTATATTTTCTGAATGTCTTCATTACTTACGAATTCTTTTGATGGAATGATGTTGCTTGCTCTCTGAATCCCAGTTGCGCTCCAAAACGACAACTCTTACTACAACTCCATTCTGCTTAAATGCAATGTAATAAGGAGCCTCATTATTGATTTCATAACTGAAAGTATAGTTACCACTCTCATCCATGCTTACCTCAGGAGAAAGTTCTGTGCCCGAACTACTAATACCATAAATGTCACTCATATCCTCAGGAGCGTATCTTGCAATGTTTGGCATCACCGTAACATAGTCACCCACAGCAACAGTAGCAACATAAACCTCATCACCCTCATAGCCGAGATAGCCAGAAGTGATTTCATTATACATACCTGTAGTTTCCTTCACGCAATCTACCTTCTGATAACCACCTACTGTTACCACTGGTGCATTGGCTGCTGGCTGATCGCCCTTGGTCTCTTCCTTCTGAATGAAGTGCATGAGGAAGTACTTGTTGTACAGCCAACTTACATTGCCATCCTCGTCGATCATACTCTCAGGATTGCCAAGACTCTCATACTCGGCTGTTGGCAAAGCATAAACATAGCACTCACGCTCACTAGTGGTAGCACCGACTGCAATACGGATGTCTCCACCCTCGCCTGTTGTTGTGACGAAACGCTCATATACTGGTTCCAAGCCCCAACTCTGCTTCTGGAAGACAACCAATGTAAAGTCATCACCGAAGGTCTTCAAGGTGAATGGAACGAAGTTGCTGAAAGTAAAGGTGTTAGTCTGTGCATCGTCTGCCACGCTGCTAGAACCTGTCTGTGAGAAGGTCTTACCATCCAAAGACACAGTCCAGTTTGCCCATGGAGAAGAAGTTGGATATGTGACATCCATTGTATTGGTAGGCATACCATTGAATCGAACAGGAATCGTCTTTACTGCCTTACCATCCTCAGAAGCGATGGTGATGGAGTAGCCTTCCTCGGCAGAGATAGCATACTTGACGTCCTTCACACCTTCCTTGAACATCACACCACCCTGGGTATTTTCGTTGGCACGACCTACCATGAAGCCACCTTCCAACTCTACCCAATCAGGAGTGTTGGTCACGGCGAAACGATAGTTTGCCTGAACAGAGAACTTGGTATATTCATTATAACCTACTACAAGACCTGTCTCTGTGATGTCATTGCCCTCCTCGTCGAAGACAGTGACAGAGTAGCCTGCAGCAGAACGAGTTACCTCGGCGATAGCAGCCTTCTGACCACCCATGGTGAGCACCAACTGAGCGACGCTCAAGTCCTTGCTAGCATCATCGTCGGTCAACTTCACCTTGATGGTCTGCTTACCAGCCTGACCATTCAAGACGAAGGCATCAGTATTCTCACCCTGCTCCATCTTACACCAGATGGCAGAAGAAGCGAGGCTCCAGTTGGTATTTGCCTCAAAGGTGAAATCCAACTGATCGCCAGCTTCACCAGCGAGTTTCTGCACCTGTGGGAACACAGGAGCCACGGCATCATCGTCATCGCTAGAACAAGCGGTGAACATGCACACTGAAACCAGTGCCATGAGGACGAGCCAATATTTTGAAATCAATGTTTTCATATTGTTCTATTCTTTCTATTCTTTATTTCTTATATGCTTGATTGATAATATGCAGGTAGTCATCGACTTAGTATCCCTGCTCTTTCAATTTCTCTGCCTCTGCATCGCTAATCCACTCAAACAATGAGATGAAAGTACCGACATTACCATATGATGAGCCATCCTTGTTCAGCACATTAAAGCTGACATACTGTATCACATAGTTCTGGCAGGTATTAAAATAAGAGGTGTAGAGGCTTGGCTGACTGATGCGCAACTTGCCATCGCCATAGATGGTGCCAAATGCCTCGCCAGTAGTACCAGCCACCTGGTCGTCCATCTCTACCAAAGGCTCTAAGGCATTGCCAGGCTTGAACTTCAGTTTCAAGTCGTAACCCTTGTAGTAAACGTCCTTCAAGAGAACGGTGTTCTCCTCGCCTTCCACTACCTCGGTCTTGATCAGACGGTTGGTTACGTTGTTCAGATACTTGCTGTAGAAGGTAGATGTTACCATGCACCAGCCAGAGAAGTTGTGGATATCGAAAGGACAAGACTTCTGCATTACCACGTGGGCATAGTCCTTATAGAGATCTGTCCAGTTATACTTCTCCGGAATCACCAGTTTCAGGGTGAAGCCGAGCGAGTCGGTCTTGCCGATGTTATCATAGATACCCTGAACCTTCACATTTCCTACCATCTCGCCCGCCTTGATTGTAACGGTGTTGTTGAGGATGCGGTAATGCTTACCCTCGATGGCATTGCTCTGCTTGTCTACTACCTCCACGCCGAAGGTGCGGTCGTAGTCAGCTTTTTCGGTTGCAGATACAGGCACATTGAATACCTCATTGCTTTCCTGTACAGCATACTGATAGAGCGTATCAGAGAACATGATATGACTTGGACCAGCATAAGTGGTATAATCCTGTGAACAACTCACAAGAGCGATGAGTGCAGCTACGGCTGCCAAACATCCCATCATTATTTTCTTCATGATCGTCTCCTTATTTTATTTGTTACTTTCATTAGGCTGAATCTCAGAACCTGGTGCCTCAAGCTCATGCTGAGGAATTGGCCAGACAAAGAGAGGGTCATCCTTTTCAACCTTCAGACTGCTCTGCACGAAGTTGGCAGCAGGCTGGTCGGCAGCCTTACGCTCAAATCCCTTGTGCCAGCGCTTGAGGTCGTTCAGACGGAAGCCTTCCATATAGAGTTCCTTCACGCGCTCTGCCTCGATTATCTTCATGGCGTTGCTCTCGCTCATCGAGGTGTTACCACCATATGAAGAGTAGCGGGCTGTACGCAAGGTAGAGATGTCCTTACCTGCCTTAGCGTAGTCCTTCTTCATGGCGTAAGCCTCAGCACGTATCAGATACTGCTCTGAGAGACGGAATACCATTGGCTGGTGAACATGCAGGATATTGTTGTTCAGGAATTCTGCATCGCCGAAATACTTGCTCAGCAAAGGCCACTGCAAACCGTGCTCATAACCGGTGGTACGGGTTGTGAAGATGGCTGCAGCACGGAGGTCATTGCTGTCGAATGAGTTGATGACCCATGTCTCAGGCACATAGTCTGGACGATAAGTTACGTAGTTGTAGTTATCGAAGATTGTACCCAGTGCACCGCCATAGCTGTTCACGGTAAAACCTACCTTCCAGATAGCCTCACGCGAATCACCATAGGTCCAGATATACTTGTAATCGTTCACCTGGCTTGAATAGGTGTTGGAAGAAGCCTTCTCCAATGTATAATACTTACTGCCGATTACCTTAGATGCATACTTGATGGCATCATCATACTTGTGCATATATAAGGATACGCGCGCACGCAAGGCATGGCAGGTATACTCATTGAAGTAAATCTCGTTGTAGAGACTTCCTGTGAAGTCTTCGTCTACCTTCAGATATTCGGCAGCCTTGTCAAGGTCTCTCAACACGAAATCGTATGATTCCTTCAGACTGGCTCTCTTCTGTGGCTCATTGCCGTAATAGTGCTCTGTGAGTACAACGCCGAGTTCCTTCGCAGCCTGCTCATCGCTGTCATAAGCCTTGCAGAAACACTTGATCAACTCTGAATAAGCCAGTGCACGAGCGAAGTAAGCCTCGCCCTGATACTGCTCCAGCTTGTCGAGCTCCTTATCACTGTTGGTGTTTGCCTTTACCTTATCTACGTTGTCGAGCAGGAAGTTGGCAGTGTTGATAACACCATAAAGATCGGCATATACCGCCTCGATGTCGGTGTTGGTAGCCTTGATATCTTTCCAACGGTAGATATCGCCATAGGCATTAGAGTAGCCCTTCACGCAGTACACGAAGTCTGCCTGCAAATCTGGCAGGATTGTCAGATTGCCCGAATAGAGGGCGCTGCTCTTGAAACTGTCGTAGATACCGTACACCAGCTTGTCCATGTCGTCCACCGTGTTGATAGCCTGGTCCATGCGGATAGAATCCTCAGGATACTTATCAAGACAGGAAGACATCGAGAGGGCTAGGATTCCCGACAGGATGTATGTCTTTATATTTTTGATATTCATTTTTTTCTCCTTTCTTGGTTAGAATTGCAATTCAACACCCAGAGTAAACTGGCGTGATGCCGGATACTGTGCCTGGTAAATATTGGATGAAACCTCAGGATCCAGACCGTTGAAACCGGTTACGGTGAAGAGGTTCTGTGCCTGACCATAGATTCTGACCATAGAGAAGAAGTTGGTCTTGCGCAACAGACTCTGTGGCAATGAATAGGACAGACTGAGATTCTTCAGACGAAGGAACGATGCATTCTCCAAGAAGCGGTCGTCAAGCTGGGTTACCTCGCCCCAACGTGGGATGTCGGTAATATCGCCAGGCTGCTTCCAACGGTCGTACAACAGACGGTTTGACTGGTTGTAAGCAGTACCGAAGGTTACACCGCTCTCCTCGAAGTAACGGTCGTTGTTGATGACGTAGCGTGTACCAATCCAGCTGAACTGGGCAGAAAGCTGCAAGCCCTTCCAACGGAAGCTTGTACCGAAACCGCCCATCCAAGGTGCATCATAGGTCTTGCCTGTCATCACCTTGTCGCTCTCGCGGAACTCGTTGGTTACGTTGCCGTTCTTGTCATACCAGAGCTGCTCACCATTCGCTGGATTCACACCGGCATAATGGTTCAGGAAGAACTCGCTTACTGAGTGACCTACCACATACTTCAAACCGGTGGTTGAGTTTACATACTCGGTTACACCATTATAGAGTTCCTTCAATCGGTTCTGGTTGTAAGATACGTTGGCACTTACATTCCAGGTGAAGTCGCGTGTGCGGATTACATCACCGTCAGCACTCAGCTCGATACCCTTGTTAGCCATCACACCTACGTTCTTCCAGCGATAGCCCTCGCCCGTTACGGTGTAAGACTCAGGAACGCGCATCAGCATATTAGAGGTACGCTTGTAGTAAGCCTCGAAACTGAAGTTGATTCTGTCGAGGAAGCCCAAACGGAGGGCGAAGTTGTTAGCCCAGGTTGACTCCCAACCCAATTCCTCGTTACCACTCTGTGATGGAGAGAAACCGGCAGTATTATCGTAGTTGGCACCACCAGAAACCAGAGCCAGGTGATAATAGTTTGGAATCTCAGAGTTACCCGATGTACCGGTACTTACGGCAATCTGGGCTGTGCTGAGCCACTTCATATCCTTCAGCCAGTCGGTAGACTTCACGTTGTACATGAAACCGAGCGACCAGAATGTACCCCAGCGATGATCCTTACCGAAACGTGAAGAAGCATCGGTACGCAGAGAGAAGTCGGCATAGTAGAGCTCCTTATAGTTATACTCGCCACGCATGAAGAATGAGAGGTAAGAGTAGTCAGAAGATGAATCTGCCCAACGGCTGGCACGTGTACCTGATGATACGTTGGTCAGGAGATCGCTGGTCTGACCCTTGGAATATACCTGAAAACCCTCTGAGTGGAAATTGACAGCCTCCTGACCCAGCATCACGTTGAACGAATGGATATCGTTCAGGGTGAAACGGTAGTTAGCCGTAGTGGTCTCTGTCAGGTTGATGGCATCACTGCTCTGACGAGCCGCAGTACCCTGTCCGTTATTTGAAGAGAGACTTGGGAACGACTGGAGGAACGCTGTAGAATGGGTGAAATCGGCACCGAACTGAGTACGGATAGTCAGATTCTCTATCGGATAGATTTCAGCATACATGGTAGAGAGTACCTTATATTTCTTGTTCTTGATAGGATTCAAGCCCATGTAAACGATAGGGTTCTCGCTGGTTCCAGCCCAGTTGCCTGCAGCAAGTGAAGCCAGACTTCCATCCTTGGCATAAGGATTCCAGTAAGGCAGCATGAATCGGCATGCAGAGATAGGAGTAACGGTAGTATAGCTACCGTCATCAGCCTGCTGAGCCTCCTCATAGGCAGCCATGGTGTTGGTACCAACCTTCAACCACTTGCCAGCCTTTACATCAGCATTGGTACGGATGTTGTAACGGCGGAAGGTTGAATTCTGTGCGATACCGTCCTGATCGTAGAAACCACCAGAAACATAGTAGTTCAAGCGGTCGGTAGCACGGTTGATAGAGAGTTCGTAGCTCTGCAGCGGAGCTCGGTCGTTGAACACCTCGTCCAGCCAGTTTACGTTTACTCTTGAAAGGAGATTGTAATCCTTACCTGTATCCAGACCTACTTCTTTCTCAAACTGTATACGCTCGTTGGTATTCATCATTTTCCAGTTGGTCTGCGCCAACTCAGAGAAACCATACTGTGCACGGAGCGTAATCTTCGCCTTGTCCATCGCCAAGCCTCGCTTGGAAGTGATGACAACCACACCATTGGCAGCACGTGCACCATAGATAGAGGTAGAAGAGGCATCTTTCAATACAGAGATACTTTCGATGTCGTTAGGACTCAAGGTATTGAAATCAGAGCTTGAGATTGGCACGCCGTCGAGGATAAAGAGTGGCGACTTGCCGGAGTTGATAGAGTTGGTACCACGAATTTGGAAGGTAGCCGCCTTGCTAGGTTCACCCGAAGAAGAGATGACCTGCAAACCAGTACTCTGTCCCTGCAAAGCTTGGTCGAAGCTTGCCGCCGGCACATTTTCTATCTTTTCAGACTTTACGGCAGACACGGAACCCGCAATGGTTCCCTTCTTTCTCACGCCATACGCCACCACAACCACTTCGTCCATCATCTTGGAATCCGAAGCAAGGGTGATGTTGAGCGTATTTGTCTGCGCTTTCACAACGTGCTTCTGCGTAACGCAACCCACATAAGAGTAGGCAAGCGTAGCCTTCGAAGCACCCTTAATTTCGATGGTATAGTTACCGTCAATATCGGTCACTACGCCATTTGATGTTCCCTCTTGCATAATGGTCACACCAATCATCGGTTCGTTATCTTCAGCAGACACGACTGTACCCTTGACGCTGAAACTCTGCGCCAAGACCGATTGGATAGACAACAATACAAGTGAGACAAGTAAAAGAGTTAATCTTCTCATCCTTGTTTGTTTCAAGTTTATTAATTAATAATTATTATTTTTTCTCATTTTTTTCTCGTTTGGTAAAAGCCGAAAGCACTCAGGGCGACACTTCCCCCTCCATTTACACATTCTTTCACTAAAATGCACGCATGGAAATACCTATTTAACTTAAATCGGTGCAAAATTACGAATATTTTCTTATTTGCCCAAGATAATCGCTTAAAATTTAAATAATTAACACGAAATATCTATGTTTTTTAGCATATTTGCTCATAAATTTAGTTAATTGTCGATTTTTTGTCACTTTCTGTTGCTGTTTTCAAAAATAATCACTACCTTTGCGGCAACAAGAGAGAAGATGGGTAGCTTTTAGATTTAACCTAACAACTGCCACTCTTCAGATTATTAACAATTTAATATATATAAAGTATGAGAAAAACTTTACTCATTGCAGCCGCATTGTGCCTGTCGGCTTCAGCCATGGCACAGACTTTCGAAAAACCGCTGTCTGTGTCACAAGGCAACAACCTTTACAATACAGAGAAAGCAGGGGATGTTTACTGGAAATACACTGCCGACCAGGACTACATCGCAACAGTTGGCAACTATGACGGAGGAGAGCATCCTTCAGTAGCACTTCTCAAGGACGGAGCTGCCAAGCCAACAAACATCGGTGGCACATTCACACCCGATTATGACGGCAAAATCTATGCCTTTGAAAAGGGTAAGACCTACTACTTCATTCTGAATGCAAAAGGCGCCGCAGAGTTAGGATTCACTCTGAAGCTGGAAGCCACCAAGAATGTAGGTAAAGGACTTACAGAAGCTGATCCGCTGGAAATCAAGCTGGGCGAAACTCAGGTTATCGGCAACCCGGCATACGAAGGTGCTGGTTCCATCAACGCTTATGCCACCTATAAGGCAGAGAAAGACGGACAGCTACAGATCAAGACAGAACAGAACGCTTACAAGGCAACTGTAAATGGTACCGTCATTTCTGCTGTAACAGAAAACGGAAAGAAGATATTCAAATTCAAGACCGAAAAGGGTCAGGTTTACAACATCAACTTCCAACTCTCTATCCCAGTTGTCATCATCACATCAGAAGTGGTAGATGTAAAGGAAGGCTCTTTTGACATGCCATACATACTGAAGGAAGGCGAGAACACCATTCCTGCCGAAGCTGGCAAATATTACTTCAGCTATGCACTTTCCAAAAAGGGCTATCTCAAAATTACCAGCGACGAAAAGATTGAGGGAGGCAAGTTGAGCGTTTACAGAAACCAGTTTAACGCTAAATCTGAAACAAACGCTGTGGTAGAGTCTGCTACAGGAACTTTCGATGTACGCACAGAGATTGCATCTACTTATGGTACTTATTATATCGTAGTAAACAAGACTACAAAAACCGAGACTCCAAGCACCTTCAAGATGCAGATGGAAGACTACCAGCCAGGCGAGACTGCTGATACAGCCATCCCTGTTGCCGTAAGCGAAACAGCTAAAGCCATCACATTGCCAGGAGCTAAAGGTAAGTATTTCTATACCTTCACTGTTCCTGCCAACACCAAGAAGCTCCTCACCGTTGAGTCTCCTGCAGCTTTGAGCGAGGGTACTTCTGCCTACGTTAACACCTCTGAAGGAACATATGGTGCAACCAATATGGAGAACCAGATCATCAAGAGAGATGTAAACAGCACAAAAGAACAGAAATACTATCTGGTTGTCACATCCAATGAGGCTGCTCCGCTTACCCTCAACATCAGATATGCAGATGTAGAAAAGGGCTCACTGATTACTGAACCTAAGGATGCTGTACTCGGTAGCAACGCCATCGATTTCAATGGTACTGAATATTATACCTACAAGGCAACAAGCAATTGTAAGCTTGCTGTTACCGTAGAAGATGGCGTAACGGTTACCTTCCCAAAGAACACATCAGGTTACGGCTCATACGATGTTTTCCAAAAGGGCAATACATATAGCATCCAGGCTACTGCCGGCATGATATACTACATCGTTCTCAAGGACGTAAAGAAGGCTTCTACCTTTACACTGGCAGAAACGAAGTTTGATGCTGGTGAGGTTCGCGAGAACCCTATCGTCATGACAGGCGACACTTATACTCTGGGCGAGAATGCAAGCAATCTTTGGTTGAAATATGATGTAACCGAGACTGGCGTGATAGAATTCTCCAGCGATGCTCCTTTCTCATGGTCAAACAACATCGGCATTGTCAAGAACGACGGTAAGGCTCCTGTCAGCATGGCAGACCAGATTCAGGACGAGTCAACCTTAGACCAGGTTGACCCAAAGCGTATCAACGTATATCACGCAGTATTCTCTGCCAAGAAGGGTGATGCTTTGTATATCCAGGTTAATATAGAAGGTGATGCTACAGGCAAGCAGCTGACTCTTACCCAGCGTGCTTCAAAGCCAGGCGAAACTATTGACAACCCTGTAGAACTCAAGAAGGGCGAAACTCTGGATGTATCTAAGGCAAGCCTCAACAATCCTATCTGGGTGAAGGCAAGACTCACCGTGGGCAAGAACGAATTCCAGAATGTCGATGGCGGCAATTTCACACCACAGCAGTTCTGCCGCCTTGAAGATGATGGTATTACCTATAGCGGAATGCCAATCACATGGGAAGGCAACTCATTCATCAAGGAAAAAACAAAGGAGGAGGATTTCATCTTCATGATTTCTTATGCTGAGGGCAAAGCGAAGGTAAAGTTCGTTGATGATAATACCAGTGGCATCAGCAACATCGAGCTGGATTCAGACAGCAAGCCAGCCATCTATACCATCAATGGTACCAAGATCAACAGTATCACAGGCAGCGGTGTTTACATCATCAAGTCGAATGGTAAGACCAAGAAGGTTGTTATCAAGAAGTAATCTTTCTGATTGATACAATCAGAGAATATATCACAATCGAGTAGGAGGAAAACGAAGTAGTTTTTCTCCTACTTTCGTTTTCCGACCTCTCACATTTGTTCTGCAATCTCATCCATGGTCAAATGCCTTATATGAAGTTTCTGTACGTTAGGTCAGATGTTTGCCGCCAGCTTCTTTCAGATTCCACCTCGCAGTGGACACCCTTGCTATTGGCTATACAATTCCCGCTATTAGGACTTGTTAGGGACTTGCACCCATTAGAATAAGCTCATGCCGAGCATACTAAGAAGTCCCCGGCACGGCTCTGTGTCGGGGACGATGTGTAAAATCAAGATAGCCTAAATAGCAAGGCTAAGCGAGCCAAATTTCTGAGCCATATCCTGCAAGGCACCTCTGAGAGTAACAAGTTCATCAGGAGTGAACTGCGATGCCTTTCCGTTGACTATGTTTCCGTTCATCTTATGTGCCAGCCAAGAGCGAGACTTACCAAAGTAAGCCTTTGCAATGTAAGCCATGGAGACCATATCTGAAATCTCACCAAACTTCTCAGCCATGGTCAGTTCCTTGACTTTCTGCTCTGTGGTCTTAGCCATGTAGCCAACTGCCACGGCAAAAGCCTTAGGGTCAGACTCCTTGAGTGCATCCATCTGACGCCGAACCTCTGCCTTGGCCTCTGCGGTCTTGGCAGCTCTGTTTTGTGCAGCCAAGACCTTCACCTTATCAACCATCTCTGTATATTCCATAATCTTATATTTTAAGTTTAAAAGAATGAGTGTCCACCCGAAGGGGCTTTCTCATTTCTTTTTGTTTTTAATTTTGTTTTCCAACTCTGCGATTTCTTTTTCAGCTACCCTCTTGAAGGTATCGGGGAACTCTTGCCAATACTCCAGGTAGAAAAGCAAATCGTCTTCATTTTCCTTGAGTTCCTTAGATTTTCGTCTTGCCATATACTATCTATATTAACACGATGCAAAGATACTAAACATTTGTTGAATGATTAAATATTTTCGTGATTATTTTCAACATTTGGGTATTATTTAACATTTGGGTACGAAAAAGCCCTAAAAGAAAAAAACACTCAAATGTTAAAAAGAAGGGAAACTACCCCAAAAAATAGTCTCCAAATTTGCTTATTTCAAAAATTTTCTCTACCCTTGCCCACGTCTAAGAATTGGCTGAGAGCCCTCTAGGGAGGGTGGAGGCAAAGAAAGGACATATATACATAAAAGGCGTAACTGTACGCTTTGGTTTTGACGCCATAAGAACTTCGCAACTTCAAACTGATTGTCAAAAACAAAGCAACGGGAACGCCTCATGGGGTGTATTATAGACAGCCATCATTGGCTTCAGTCGATTTTTTCGTCCGTTGTCAAGGAGGATGATTTATATATTTACACTGGCGTGGGGCTTTCGGCGTTGCTCGTTTCGACAGATATGAGCAATACGAATGGAATGGTTCGGAAATGACAAGAACAAACTTATGAAATCTCTAGTCGGGTTGAAGCCCGACTAGTTTTTTTTGCATAAGTCCAAGACGCACCCTCTTTTTGGTTTCTATGCAGCCGTTTTCATAAAAGCCATCGCCTTATTTTACATATTTCAGTATCTTCGAGTGTCGTCTACGCTGAAATTCTATGGCATATTATATCGGAGGCTAGATAACGCATAATAGTAAGTTTCATTTGCAAAAAGCTCGATAGTGGTGCCAAAAGTGCCTAAAAAAGCAACTTTTGGCACCACTATCGGCACTTTTCAGGGATTTTCCATCGTTTTTCCATTATTTTAGGTTGTCTTTGCAGAAGATTAAAGAAATGAAGATATGCTGCAGAATACTGATATAGTTCATTCAGCTAATTCAAGTAGTTCAGTCAGCTAACTCAAGTAGTTCAGTCAGCTAACTCAAGTGGCTCAGTCAGCTAACTCAAGTGGCTCAGTCAGCTAACTCAAGTGGCTCTATCAGCAGATGCAGGTAACTCTATCAGCTGACACAAGCAGCTCAGTAAGCTGACACAAGCAGTTCAGCAAACTGACGCAGCCATATCTATAGGCAAACGGAAACACATCATTTATTTATCCCTTCATCTTCATGTATTCCGTAGGAGTCATGCCATACTCCTTGGAGAAGCATTTGGAGAAATAGCTGCTGTTGGAGAAACCAACGGTATACATCACCTCGGAAACACTGAACTTACCCTGGCTCAGAAGCTCGGCAGCACGGCTCATACGCATCTCACGGATATACTCTACAGGCGTACGGCCCGTTATCGCCTTCGTCTTGCGATACAGCTGTTTGCTACCTATGCCTATCACATCCTGCAACATCGAAACATTGAAGTCAGAATCGATCATGTGCTTCTCTATCGCCTCATTGATCTCTTCGAGCAGACGCTTGTCTGACACATCCAACTCGCTGACATTTACTTCCTTCTTTTCCTCTTCAGAAGACTCAGAGCGTGCAGGAACTGGTTCTGAGGATGATGACTCAGGCTCAGATTCAGGCGAAGCGGATAACCCAGTGGCAACAGTTGATGGCTCCTCTGGTATCTTCACGTTCAGATAGCGGACCATCAGAGCTGTCACCTCATCAAATGAATGATGAGCTACGGCAGCCTTCAAATCTTCCGTCAGACGATTGAAGAAGTCCATACGCATCTGTACCTGCTCCAACACCTCAGCCTTCTGCTTCTGGGCATCAGCCAGCTCCTTACGCAGGAAATACCAGCTTACCAGCCATGCCACAAACACGATGAGTGCCGTGATATAGAAGAGCTTGCACCACAAGGAGAGATACCAAGGCGGCAGGACGGAGATGTCGAGCGAATAAACCTCGGCAGCTATCTTGCCTTCACCATCCACGGCATGAACCGTAAGATGATAATCGCCATACGACAAACCATTGTAGGTGATATCGATATTGCCGGAGTTCAGATAATGCCAATCGTGATCGCTGCCTTCGAGTTTGTAAGCATAAACGGCTGAAGGATGATCAGCAAAAGGAAGGTCGGTGAGCTGCAGGGTGAAGTTGTTCTCATCACTCTTCAGTTTCAGGATTTCTCCACGCTCCTCACAAGCCTGTCCGTTTACGATGATTCCAGCCAGCATCAGGCGGGCAAACTGCTTAGGCTTCTGTGCTACATCGGAACTGATTGCCACATAGCCGTCATTGCCGCCCATCATTACCTCATGAGTCTGTCTGCTGTAACAGATGTTGAGCGGCACAACAGAAGGAATCATGAAGCGCAGGCTCTCGCCCTGTGGATTGATTACGCAGCATTCATTGCCCGATACCACCCATATCTTGCCTTCCACATCGCACATGGTACTTACCTTGCCACCAATCTGCCATGTCTTGGAAGAAAAGCTGTTACCCAGCACAGAACCGGCTGCATAATAACAGGTTACCGAATTGTTATCACCCATCCAGATATTGCCTTTGCTGTCTGCCATCAGATAGTTGACAACATCTGAGTTAGCTACCTGCACCACCTTCATATCGTTCGGATTGATGCAGTCGAGACGGGTATAGGTAGAAACCCAAATCCTACCCTTTCCATCCATCACCATCTGACCTACATGCAGACCGGAGAGCGCATTCTTTCCCTTGTCAGAGAAATGCCAGTCGGCTATGGTCTTGCCGCTCAGAAGAGCCGCCTTATCCATCACGAAGACACCGCCCTGATAAGAACCCATCCATATCCTGCCCTTCTGGTCCTGGAGAATATCGTAAGCCCAGGCAGTAGAATACTGGCCGCTCTTATCGTAGACGATGAAGTTGCGCATCTGACGGGAACTGCGGTCATAGAAGTTGATACCATGGTCGGTACAGATCCATACATCGCCGTCATGGTCTTCATAAATCTTGCGTACACGGTTATGACTCAGCGGGAAGGCTGAGCTGTTCTGCTTGTACCATGCCACATTCTGATAACCTTCAGCATTCCGGGTGAAATGAATCAGACCGTTGGTACCGCCCATCCACCATTCGCCGTTACGGGTCTGGAGCATGGCATGCAGACAGTTGCCCTCACCCGACATCGTAATCTTATCGAGCGATACATAGCGGTAATAGGTATGGGTAGTGAGACGGGAGAGTCCATTGTCAGTACCCACCCATACATTCTGCCATTTATCTACAAAGCAAGCCCAGACGATGTTGTTAGGAATAGAAGCATCATCGCGGGAATCGTGGATATAATGGGTGATGGCATTGGAGAGTGCCATCTGATAGAGTCCGTTATCTGTTCCGATATAGAGATTGCCGGCAGCATCTGTAGAAAGACATTTGATGGAATTGCCGTTCAGAGCTGGAATCTGTGAGAAGTTTCTGAGCTGCAGATCGGCACAATAGAGAGCGCCCTCGGTACCAATCCAGTAGCATCGGCGCTTGGCATCATAAGCGAGCGCATTGACCAGCGGCTGTTCTCCGGCACGGAGCGGAATCAGTCTGCTGCCGAGACGCAGACCAGCAAGCGAACCTACGAGCAAGCCTCGCGGAGTAGAGAGCAAGGCATAGACATCGCCACCGAAGTCAGTCTTACCACCCTTGATATCGAGCACACGGAGTTCCTTCAGCTGCTTGCGCTTCGCCTCATCGGCAAAAGCCTTCATGGCAGGTGTTTCGGCATATTGATAAGATTGCGTATCGAATTTCAGGATGCCGTTGCCAGTAGCCAGATAGAGCATTTTGCCCTCGAAACCGAGCGCATTGACACGCGTATTGCTGAAAGTATGTTCCTGAAAATGGCGATAACCATGATAACCATCATAGCTGTAAAGACCATTGTCGGTTCCGAGCCATATCATTCCATCACTGTCCTGGGTAATGGCACAAACTGTCTGAGCACCTTCAAGGGAGGTGTTGACGAAACGCTGCGCATGGATGGCGAGCGAAACAAAGAGCATAGCAATTGCCATGCTGATGCGGTTTATAGGTTCTTTTGACTTTTTCATGTGTGCAAATTTACACAATATTCATGATAACGCCAAAAAATATCGGAGAAAATTTATAAAAAAAGAATCCCCTGGGAAAAATAGCCGTTGCTATTCCCAGAGGATCCGATATAAACTATATACTTTATAACCAACTGAAATCTGTCTCAGTCATCTTATATTGCCTGGAGCGTAATCGACTTTTCGATATTTCGCTTGCTGTCTTTTACCTTCAGGATGATGTCGCCCTTCTGCTTGCTGCTCTGTACGATGACAACGAGTTTGCCGGAGAAGAGTTTCATCTGTGGTTGGGTGAACGGTTCGAGCGATGTGGCATCGCCGTTGCAGGCAGCCTTGAAAGTGCCGGCACCACTCACCTCGAAGGTCAGTTCGTCATCGGCAAGCGGACATTCATTGCCGTCCTTATCCAGAAGACTCACGGTGATAAAGGCAAGGTCGTTGCCATCGGCATTCAGAAGCACATTGTGCTCATCGGTACAGCCTTCTACCATGCAGGCGATAGGCTCATGATCAGGTGTTTCTACGCTGAACTTCATCTGCGCAGGCTCGCCGGCAGTACACTTCACGTCCTCACCTACCTTATCGCCATACTGGCTGTAAGTAACCACGCGAATCTCACCTGGTTCATACTTCACATTGTTCCAGCGCAGACGGTAGCGGTCGAGGCGGCTTGACTTGTCCTTGCGCACTCTGCCCTGGCTCTTGCCGTTGACGAAGAGTTCGCCTTCCACACCATCAGTGTAGCAATATACAGGGGTAACCTGTCCTTCTCTACCCTTCCAGTTCCAGTGAGGAAGAAGATGGGTGGTATGCTGCTGCTCGTTCCAGCGGGCACGATACATATAGTAACGGTCCTTAGGGAGTCCGGCAAGGTCACAGATGCCGAAGTAACTGCTGCGGCTTGGCCAGTAGGTATCGTACGGAGTAGGCTCGCCCAGATAGTCATAGCCCGTCCATACAAACTCACCGATTACCCAACTGTAGTCATCCTGCATCTTCCAGTCATCATCCGGAAGATTGCTCCAGGAACAATATTCGGTATCATAGCTTGAGCACTGACCATCAGGATAGGTAGCCTTATCACTTATCACTACCGGGAACTTGTATACGCCACGGGAGCTGACCGTAGAGGCGGTCTCTGAACCCAGAAGGAACCCCTGAGGCAACTGCTCGATATTCTTATAATATTTATGTACGCGATAGTTGAAGCCCGGTACATCCATGGTCTGGGCAAAGCCGCTCTTCAAGGCATCTTCTGCCCTATCCATGCCCTGGGTAACAGGACGGGAAGGGTCGTACTGATGACAGATATCCTGCAGATGCTTGGCTATCTCCATACCCTCCTTGCTCCATTGCTCAGGAATCTCGTTACCGATACTCCACATAATGATACTAGGATGATTGCGGTGGTGCTTTACCAGATTGGTGATATCCTTATCGCTCCACTCCTTGAAGTACTTAGCGTAGCCGTTCTTGCATTTAGGATAAATCCACATATCGAAACTCTCAGCCATTACCATCATACCGAGGGAATCGCAGAGTTCCATCTGCATGGTAGAAGGCATGTTGTGGGCGGTACGGATGGCATCGCAACCCATCTCCTTCATCGTCTTGATTTGGCGGATGAGAGCTGCCTTGTTCTCTGCAGCTCCCAACGGACCGAGATCATGATGCAGGCAGACGCCCTTGATCTTTCGGGTAATGCCATTAAGCTGGAAACCATATTCCTTGGATACCGAGATGGTACGGATACCGGTCTTCAGGGTCTGCATATCAGCCACCTTCTTTCCTTCATATCGGGTAAGTTTTACCTGATAGAGGTAAGGAGATTCCGGAGACCAGAGCTGAGGATTCGCTACCTTCAGAGTAGTCTTGATTTCAGGATTGGCACCTGTGACGATCTGCTCGGCAACCTTCTTGCCAGCCTCATCCAACAGTGCTATGACGGTCTTGCCCGACTTACCAGTCTTTCCTTCCAGCAGCGCATTTACTTCTACTTCAGCCTCCTGCTTATCAGCTTTTAGGGTACGGACGAAGGTATCCCAGGTAGAGAAGTTCTCGTTACCGTAAAGTTCTACGGAAACCGGACGGTAAAGACCTCCTCCCGGATACCAACGACTGCTCTCCTCTATATTATTAAGATGTACCTCGATGAGATTACTCTTACCAAACTGGATGAAAGGTGTGATGTCGATGCGGAAGGCATTGTAGCCGTAAGCCCACTTGCCTGCCTCCTTGCCATTGACGCTGACAACAGGCTGGCTCATGGCACCGTCGAAGACGAGTACGGCACGCTTATAGCCCTTAGGAGCCGTCCAGTTCATCTTATACATACCCTCACCTATCCAAGGCAGCGCACCAGAGCGTCCCGACTTCTCGGTCTTCTCCTTTTCGCCATTCTGCTCGATGGCCACCATCTGCAGATCCCATTTCTTATCGAAAGGACCCGAGATAGCCCAGTCGTGCGGAACAGCTACCTGCTGCCACGCCTTGCCATCACGGGAGAAGTCCCATGAAGGCAGGTTGATAACCTTTCTGCTCTGCGCCTGGCACAGCGTAGTGAGTGCCAGGGCGAGAGTCATGAAAGTAATGCTTCTCTTGATCATATCTCTTCGTTAATATTCTTATTTATATGCATCGGATTATTTATATGCATCGAATACAGCTGTTGGTTTGCCGCTGTTGTCGAAGGCTCCCTTGGTATATGCAGACCAACCCAGAGTGGTATAGTTGGCTGGCTTCCAGTTATTGTAAACTTCTGGTTCCCAATAGAAGATACCCTCGCAGGTAGAAATATTTTTGCAGCCATCCACCATCTTCTTCATCATTGGCGCAGCCTGGTCAGAGCCCCACCACATACCAATTTCAGAGATGATGACATGGCAGTTGTACTGTTCTGATAAAGTCTTAATATTATTCAGACAATTGGTGGTTAAATCCTGCCAATTGTTATCTTCTGGATAAAGTGACATGCCGATGACATCCCATTTTCCACCATTCTTCTTCAATTCACCAAAGAGCCAAGTATAACGGCCGAGGTTATTACCCTCATCCACGTGCACGATGACTTTAGCTTGTGGATAAACCGCCTTTACAGCATCATAACCAGCGTTGATATAAGCAGCAAAGTTGGCTGCATTCTTAGATACCTGACCGGTTACAGCCTCATCGCTATTCCAGAGCATACCGTCGCGGGTTTCATTGCCCACCTGCACCCACTCTACGTTGGTTACACCTCTATCCTTCAAGGCTTTCAACACATCCCTGGTATGATCAGCCACAGCCTGTTTCATATGTTCGGCTGTATAGCCCTGCCATGCAGCAGGAACAGTCTGGTGAGCCGGGTCAGCCCAGGAATCAGAATAGTGGAAGTCAATCATCAGACGGAAGCCGAGCTGCTGAGCTCGCCAAGCCTTGGCGATGACATCATTCTTGCCACACCAGCCACCTTCCGGATTTACCCAGACACGCAGACGGATGGAATTGGTTCCCTCTTCGCGAAGGAGCTTCATGCATTCTGTTGCCTTGCCATTCTGATTATAGAATTTCACACCATCCTTCTCCATCTCTGTGAGCCAACTTACATCGGCACCCTTGGCGAAACCGCTCATATCGTATGTCTTCTCCTTTTCGGGAGTGGTATTATCATCATTGCTGCAACTTGTTCCTGTAATAGAAAACAAGAGTGCTGTAGCCAGCAATATGGCTTTTCCAAATATATTCTTCATTGCTATTTTTCTTATTAATTATTCATATTTCCATGTCATGGTGTTGAGGTCGGCGGTAACGGTAACTTCACCACCAGTTACATCGTCCTTGAACCAAGGATTCCACTTGTCGTCTGCCGTAGAAAGATTAAACATCTTATCATTACTTGGCTCGCAACCATACCATGTTTGCTTGTCATCCTTGTTGGCTCCTACATAGATAAACATAAATCCTTCCCAAGCTGTTGGCTTGTACTTGCAGGTATAAACGTCATCGCTTACCTTATCCATCACAGCAAGAAGAGTGTTGCCATCCTTACTGAACATGCAGAGGGTATTGCTTGCCTCTGGCTCCGGAGAAGTCTGATCGCCCTCAACGATGGTGTATTCCAACTGGCTGTGCTCACCAACCTTCACGGTTACGGTATAAGTACCCGCCTTGGCAATATTCACGCTACCAGCGTTCTCTGAGTCAGTCATCTTGCCATCAGCCAAAGTATAGTTCAAGGTCTTCTCAACGGCTGCAGCATCTTCTGTACCTGTAGCCTTGCTGTACTCTGCACCTGTTGCTACGATGCTAATTGGAATATTATCGGCTGCGGTTGTAATCACCTTGGTCCAGGCATAGTTAGGAGCATCATAGGTCATGTTCTCACCATTCAACTGCATCGACTTGATGTAAGTTGGCTTAAGTTCCTTAGCTTTTGTATCAAGAACTGTATAATAAATACCTGTCTGACCTGGGAACCAGATGTTCCATGCAGACTTAGTATTATCCATTTCGTACACATGACCATCTTGTCCTACATTACCCCAAATGGTACCATCATTTTCCTTACCCCAGATATGGAACCAAGAAGAGGCATTCATATAGCCAGAATAAACTCCATCAGAATTAGGAGAATAGAGTTTGGTCAGAACTTGTTCCTTATTCTCATTCAGGATATTGATGTAGCTCATATCAATGAGGTATGGAGTAACCTTTACCTGGCAGACATTGCTGTAAGCGGCATCAAGATTGCTACCCATCTGACTCTTGATACGGAAATAGAGAGGTGAACTCACATCGGGTGTCAAGCCGAGATCCTTGGCTGCAGCATTGAGGTCAGCACCGGTGAAAGCCTTGGAAAGGTCGGTTACGGTGTATTCCTTTTCTGAAGTAAAGTTCTCTGAGGCTGATACCTGCAGATAAGTTTTCAGCACTCCGCTGCCCGCAGGCTTGGTTTCATCGCTCGAAAGCAAGGTAGGATTCTGCCAAGCCAACGAGAGGACAACGTCCTTACTGTTATCTACAGACAGCTTCACATCGGATGCCGATGCCATCAGATCGGATGCCTTGAAGCCATCCAGATATATCTTGTCGCCACTCTCGTCGCAACTCACCAGGGCGGTGAGTGCGCAGAGAAGCATCATCAGGTTTCTAAATATCTTTTTCATTCTTTTATCCTATTAATAGTTGTCGTTATGAAGATTTGGATTTGCGGTAAGCTCGGTGTTAGGGATTGGATAGATGTTGTACTTGCTATCCACTGCCTGTCCGTCGTGAGTTCCACCCTTCCACTGCCAGATGTACTTATTAGTAGTAAACTGACCATAGCGAATCAGGTCGGTACGGCGATAACCTTCATGATAAAGCTCACGGGCACGCTCATCGAGAATGAACTGGAGGAAGGCATCGTCATCAGCAAAGTTGCTTGCCCATACATCAGAAGCATTAGAGCGCTCACGAAGCTGGTTGATCCAATAGATAGCACCCTGCTTGCGGGAAGCAATCACGGTTGGATCAGTGGCATCACTACCACCAGCCCAGTTATCCCAGTCATTATGCAGACGAACCACGCACTCGGCATACATCAGATAGACATCAGCCAAACGGAAGAGAGGGAAATCGGTTTCTACACCTGCATCAGCAGTATTAGATGCAGTGGTTTTATCATCCTTCAGGTTGCTCCATTTCTCTGAGAGATAGCCGGCGGTTTCATCGGTCATGCTGGTTACATCCTTGCTCTGACCATTGGTGAAGAACTTGCAGCGCTTGTCACCATTGCCATCAATATCACTCTGGGTAAACTTATCCACGAACTCAGGACGGAGACGGAATTCACTCCAGCCGGCAGTAACACCATAATCGGCTACATTCTGGTTGGCATTCGACATACTCAACTGTCCGCACACCAAGTAAGTGGAAGAACCCCAGCTTACAGTATGCTCAGCACTTACCGGCAAGGCAAAGATAATCTCGTTGGTACGCTTGTCGTTATCAGCATTGAAGAGCTTGCTGTAATCAGACTCCAGAGAGTAGCCCATATCCATCACCTTCTTACAAGCCTCCTTGCACTCGGCATACTTAGCCACGCCGGTATAAACCTCGCTGTTCAGATAAAGCTTGGCAAGCAAGGTATAGGCTGCGCCCTGAGAAGCCTGACCATAAGGACAGGTGGAAGCAGGAAGCATATCGCCAACGCAATCCTTCAACTCACTCTCGATATAATCGAATGTCTGCTGAGGAGTATAACGAGGAGGAATGTAGCTGCCCACAGGGTCGTTCTCTGTCACCATCGGAATGTTGCGATAGAAATCGAGGGCATGGTAATAGAACAGAGCACGCATAAAACGGACTTCTGCCTTATACTCCTTCATCTTCTCTGCATCAGCACCAGAGAAACTGGCACTGTTGGCATTGCGCAGGAACTCGTTGCAGAGGGCGATGTTGTAGTAGATGCGATAATACATATCTGATACCCAAGCATCGTTGGCATCCCAGGAGAGATAGCTCAAGCCTGTGGTCTGCTCACCTGTTAGCCAGGTAGAGGCAAATTCATCGGTACCACACTCCTGCATATTGATAAACATACGCATGTAGTCGAATCCACTGCCGCTGTTCAACACGGATTCCATATCCTTGTTGTCGCCGCCCTTACCCTGACCGCTGGTCACCATGGCAGCATAAATCTTACCCAGCACTGCCTCGTAATTGGCAAGCGAGGTATAAACATCCTTAGAGGTTGTCTCTGTATGAGGATATTGGTCGAGATCGGAAACACAGCTGGTTGTGCCTGTCAGCACCGCTGTTCCCATCATCATACTATATAATATATTCTTAAGTTTCATTGTTATCTGTTTTGATTGTTAGAACTGAAGTCCGAGGCTTACTGAGTAAGTGCGAGGACGTGGATAGAATGAGTTGTCCATTCCGTTTGGCACCTCAGGATCTGTACCTGAGTAACCGGTAATGGTGAATACATTCTGTACCATTGCAGATACGGTGAGCGAAGCCCACTTGTTGATTTTGCCTACATTGTAACTCAAACTCAAGTTGTCGAGTTTCAGGAAGGAAGCATTCTCTACATAGTAATCTGAGAGATACTGGCGGGTCTTGAAACCTGTCTTCAGGAAACTGGTGTTGAGATTATTGAGCTGTGAGTTGTTGTAGCTTACTGTCTCAAAAGCACCTGTACTCATACCCATGCCGTTGTATACATAGTTGTCGATGTTGGCACGGAAACTCATACCGAGTGTCAGCTGCCTGTATCTCAAGGATGTGCTCAAGCCCATGATATACTTAGGGGCTGGAGAATGATAGCGGTAGAGATCGGCATCATTGATTTCGCCATCATTGTTCAAATCGGCATAAGCACCCTCGATTGGCTTGCCTGTCTTAGAATCATAGAGCTGATGGTATACATAGAACATGTATGGCTCATATCCCTCTGAGAGTACCTGGAACTGGTAAGCATCGATAGATGGACCTACCTTCACGTTGGTCTGGCTTCCACCCTTTGTCAATGAAAGGTTCTTCACTTTCATGTTCTGCCAGGTAAAGTTGTAGCTCAGATTCCACTCCCAGTCCTTGGTCTGGATAGGGGTTGCATTCAGAGAAACCTCAATACCCTTGCTGTCCACATTACCTACGTTGGTAAGGATAGTCTTTGAGAAGTTGGTACCTGCTGCTGTTGGTACTGATGCCAACAGGTCCTTGGTCTTACGGGTATAGAAATCGATGGCACCACCGATACGGCCATCCAGAAATCCGAAATCAAGACCGAAGTTCCAGGAGGTAGTTGTCTCCCACTTCAGGTCTGATACGTAAGCCTCAGGACGGTAAGTATTGATATACTGTCCGTTGATGAAAGCCTCGGCACCTGTTACACTGGATGTATAAACCGGCAGATAGTTGTAGTTGCCGATACCTTCCTGCTGACCGGTAACACCATAGCTGGCACGGAGTTTCAAGTTAGAAAGTACCTTCTGGTTCTTCAACCAAGGCTCTTCTGTCAAAGTCCAGCCCAAAGCAACAGATGGGAAAGTACCCCAACGGGTATCCTTAGAGAATCGGGATGAAGCATCACGACGAACGGTTGCCGTCAGGAGATACTTTCCATCGAATGAATAGTTGATACGTCCGTAATATGACAACATTACATGACGGTAATCTGATGCCTTTACGGTTGACAGGTTTGTACCTGCCGCACTTTTGGTATAATAAAGAGGTGTAGTACTCTTCCAGTACTGATAGTCGTAACCGGCAGTCAAATCTACATTACTCTTGATATCTTCGAAATACTTCGCATAGTTGGCATAGAGGGTAAGCAAGCGGTTCTCGTTCTTCTGAGGACCATACTTATAATCGCTACCGCCCAAAGACTCATCCTTGTTGTAGCTCTGTGCTGCATAGACAGGGACATGAATGGTTCCATCGCCCTTGGCATAGTCAGCACCCACGGTAGCATGGAGCTTGAGGTCTGGCAGGAAATGAACCTTGTAATCTACATCCATCGAACCGATGAAGCGGCTTACCTTACTCTTTGAATCATACAGATCAACCAGACCGCGAGGGTTTCTTACACCGGCATTCACTGGATAGCCATCAGCATCGAGTGCCTCATTATAGCCACCATATTTGTCGTTACCGGAATAAACCGGGATGGTTGGGTTGAATGTGGCAGCTGCCCATACAGCGCCACCATTATTGAATGAGTTGTTATTGAGCGTTCCCTTGGCATTGATGGTCAACTTCAGGTGATCCTGGAAGAAGCTAGGAGTCAATACCACGTTACCTGTCCAGCGCTCTACATTGTCCTTGCGAACCAGACCGCTCTGGTTGTAATAGCCTACAGATACACGGAATGGCAACCACTTGTCGATGCTGCCGCTCACACTGAGGTTATTATCTGTACCGAAGGCTGTGCGGTAAACCTCATCATTCCAGTCGGTATTGGCAGTACCGAGCAATGACTTTTGGTTATCTGTACCAAACTGGTTGATGACATTCACAAATTCATCACGACTCAGCATATCTACCATCTGCGCACGGGTCTGCAAACTGTTGGTGGTATTGAAGTTCACCTTTACAGCACCCTGCTGACCCTTCTTGGTGGTAATGATGATGACACCGTTAGATGCACGGGAACCATAGATGGCTGTAGAAGAAGCATCCTTCAATACAGTCATGCTCTCGATATCAGAAGGATTGATCATGCTGAGGAAGTTGCTGCTGTTACCAGAGATACCACCCTGCTCCAATGGCACACCATCGAGCACGATAAGAGGATCGTTGCTGGCATTCAGAGAGGCACCACCACGCACACGGATGGTACTACCGGCAGAGGCAGAACCACTGTTAGACATAATCTGTACACCTGAAACCTTACCATTGATCAACTGTTCTGGAGAAGAAACGAGACCTTTATTAAAGTCCTTCGATTTCACGGTAGCTACGGAACCAGTCAGGTCACTCTTTCTTGCCGTACCATATCCGATGACCACGACATCAGCCAGCGCCTTGCTGTCAGATTCGAGTTTCACCTTCATATTGTCTGAGATAGAAAGTACCTTATCAATATAACCGATATAAGATACCTTGATCTTCTTGGCTGAAGAAGATACCTGAAGACTGAAGTTACCGTCAAAATCAGTAACTGTACCGCCCTTTTCGCCTTCCACCATGACAGTGGCGCCAATCAGAGCCTCACCATTCTGCGCATCAGTCACCTCACCTTTGATGGTTCTAGTCTGCGCCATGAGTTGCAGACATCCGATGACGAACAATGCCACGAGAAGCAAACTTCTCTTTGCTAAATTCTGGATTGCTTTCATTGTTTTACTTTTAGGTTGCGTTTTACGTTTAAATGCGATTACGTTTAAAATTGTTTTCGGTTGCAAAAGTAGAGAAAAGAGAAAAAAACAGCAGATAGATTTAAGACAAAAATAAAGAAAAAACGGACACAAACCAAAATGTTTTGATTTTTGTCTATTATATAGCATCTATTACATGCAAAAGCCCTCGATGCATTTCTACATCGGGGGCTTCATTATTTTCTATCATACATTGAAGTCCTAGGACAGAACATCAACTGCAAAATCATTCATACAGCTACTCAGCAGGAACCAACTTGATTCCGAAGAGATTCACAGACTTATCTTTCGTAATTTCATAAGTGCCGGCATTCAATGTGGTGGTATAAGTGCTGCCTGTTGCAGAAATTTTGCTGCCTGCCAACTTCATAGAGGCAATTTCTCCATCAGCAAAATAGAAAGTGGCATTTACCTTCTTATCAACAGTCAGTCTGATAGAAGTCGAAGACTCCATCTTGACACATATTTTATATGTTGTACCATCAATGGTAGCCTGTCCCTTACTATCAGAATAGTTTCCTGTTACCGATACGATACTGCTAGATGGAGCCTTTCCTGTGAAGGTTACCAAAACGGTTCCCTCAACAGAAGGAACAGATGGTTCTGTTGTTCCACCGCCAGTCTCGCCACCGGTGCTACCACCTTCTGATGAACCTCCGGTAGAACCACCTTCGCCAGCAGCATTACTCTCACCGAATACCTTGACAACACCAGAAGTATAAGAGTCGAGAAGGCTTGCCAAAGCAGGCCATGGCTGCTGATGTCCATTGGTTACTACCGTCTCATCAGGAATAACGAAATCAATATCGCCATGATTCAAACGACCTGCACCATAGAATCCTTCTACAATAGCAGGAACATCTGCAGCCTTATCAGCAGCGTATGCATACATGAGGCTTGGGTTCGTATCGAAGTTGTCGTAAGAAGTACCACCTACCAAAGTCTTTACGCTTGAAGGAACCTGCTCACTAGGATTAGAAACCTCGTATGCATCAAAACTTGTATTGTTTTCTGCGTATGGAACATAACTGAAGTTATCTGGCTTGTTGGCAAACACATTGCCGTATGCCTTAATCAAACCACCATTCTCACCAGAGAAAGTACCATCACCCTTGGCATCAGTACCCTGCTTAGAGCTCATGATAGGACGCTTGGTTGCATCAAAGTAGTTTGACTCCATGAATACGCTTGAACCCATTGTAGCACCAACACCATAAACATCATTGTGCAGATAGTAATTGTTGTACATGTGAACACTCATGGTACGAATACGGGCCATACGAGAGTCTGAATGGTCGAACCAGTTATGATGATAAGTGATATAGTTAGGACCACTTTCAGTCTTCATACCACACATAGAAGCCTTACCATTATCCCAGAAACGGTTGTAAGCCACGGTTATATACTGAGAGTTAGCCTTGATATCTACCGTACCATCACCCTTAGCCTGGTCGGCAGCACCACCCTTCTTACCATAGAAGAGATCCATATTGTGAATCCAGACATGGGAGTTGTTTGTATCAAGAGACATGGCATCGTCCAAACAACGCATGATAGCCAAGTTGCGGAACTCTACACTGGTTGCATTTCTAAGCAGGAAACCGAAACCATAAACAGTAGCATCATCACCGACACCCTCGAATGTCATATTCATCTTGGCACCCTTAATCTGCAATCCTTCAGCAGAGCTTGAAATGTGATCCAAGTCAGAAAGACTTATCTTACCGATAAAACGGAAGGCGATTGGGGTTTTATCCTTACCTTTTGAATATGCATCAATAATAGACTGAAGACCGGTAATGGTCTCAAGCTTACCCGTATTAACGGTTGTAGAAACGGTCTTGGCTGATCTGGCTGTGATATAGAGAACCTTCGCACCTGCCTTCAAAGTTCCGTCATTATTGTAAGCACCTACACCATCATATTTGAAATGGGCAAAGCCTTCACGGTTGTAGCTTTTTACAACCAAGTTAGAAGCTGTATTGGCACCAGCAATCTCTGCACCATCAGCATTTACAGGAACAACCTTTACAGAATAAGTACCTTCCTTCAAACCGAGGACATCGGCACGATAATAAGATTTATACTGACGAACCAGCTGAGCGTCAATCTTCTTGTCATCAACATAAACATTGTAAGAAGAAGCACCCTCGAAAGGAGCCCATTTCAGGTAAGCAGACTCCTGCCAGCCCTTTGCTTCTGTAATCTGGATAACGCCTGCAGGATTGTTGAAATCACCACTTGCCCCCTGCTCTACTTTCTTTGCGAAACTGATTTCCTGAACAGAAGCATCATACTCATCATTCTCTGAACCTGATTTAGGTGCGATGATTGCCTTATCACCTTCGAACTTCACACTTGTCAAGTCTGCAGTATTATAATACTTCACATCACCCGACTTGGTGGTAACATACATCTGGTTCACCTTGCTGTTGCGAGCCACGGCATGGGTAATCTTAAATGTCCTTGTCTGTGCCACGGCAGCACTCAAACTCATCAGGAGGAGTGCCAAAGTAAATACCATTTTCTTCATTGTTCAATCCTCCTTATTTTATTTGATGATAACTTTCTTACCGTTAATAATATAAACACCCTTAGATAAGCCCTTAGGGGATTTACCTACACACTGGCCCTGAAGGTTATAAACCTTTCCTTGCAATGCTTTCTTTATATCTTCTATCTGGCTGATGCCGGTAGTTTGATAAGTGAAAGAAAGGGTTACGAGCGACATATCTGCCTGATCAGATGTATTATCTGAATACTGAAGAACAACATTGTCGCCATCAAAGGTAATCTCTCTGACAGTCTTGTCTATGACCTGACCATCAATCTTTACCGTTTGCTTGTTGTCGGCAAATGTTGCCGTAGACAACATTGCAGCCAAGAATAACAAATAAGCTTTTTTCATTTTAACGAATGTTTGTTAGATTAATTTTTGGTTTGATGCTAACTATTATGGTGCAAATATAACCAAAATAGTTCTACTACAGAACATTTTACGACAACTTTTATACGCAAACGTTTTCATAAGTGTAAAATGGAGTATTATAAAAAAGGGCATAAAAAAAGACTGAATCCTGTTACGAAGATTCAGTCTCACAAAGAAGTGGTACCACCAGGAATCGAACCGGGGACACAAGGATTTTCAGTCCTTTGCTCTACCAACTGAGCTATGGCACCAACTTTTACAAATCGCGATTTATCATTTGCGGGTGCAAAGGTAATACTTTTTTCTGGTTCCTGCAAATTTTTCGGGAAATTTCTTTCAAAAAAGATAAAAAAAGCCTATTTTTGTTGGTGTTGTCCATTATTTAATGTACCTTTGCAGCAGATATCGGGATTTAGCGCAGTTGGTAGCGCACGTCGTTCGGGACGATGAGGTCGCTGGTTCGAGTCCAGTAATCCCGACCAAAAGCCGTCAGATGTGCCATAAACACTGAGGATTTACCTCAGTCGGTGCCAAAATGGTCGGTACAATTTCGGTATCACTCCTATATACATTATTAATAACAGGCTATATCTGAGAAAAATTAAAGATATGGCTAAAAAAAATTATGCTCCAAATTCGAATGACACAGTACTTAGCAGTGTCATTGGCTGGAAACCACCAGTTTTTCATCAGAGATCTGAATGTTATATCTCCTTCATGGCGTTTGATCCTCAGCTCAACCGCATGAGAAAGAAGAAAATCATGCTTGATCATATCAAGGGCAAGCGTAATCAGCGCGCCTATGCCGACCAGATTATCAAGAATCTCACAGAGAAGCTCATGGCAGGCTGGAATCCTTGGATTGAGGCTCTGCAGCCTCTGGAATATACGAAGTGGGAAGACGTTCTCGAGAAATATAAGGCTTATCTAACAAAAATGTGCAATGAGGGAAGTATGCGTGAGGAGACTTACGTTGACTACAGCAGCCGTGTCCGTATCCTAGAAAAATGGAAGAAAGAAAAAAACATAACTCTCAATTTTTCTTATCAATGGGACAAAAGTAATGTGAGTAAGTTTCTGGACTACATTTTCATCGACAGGAATAATACAGTATTGACTCGCAATAACTATCTTGCCTGGACTAAGAGTTTCTCCGCTTATCTGTTAGCTCGAGGCTATATACCAAAGAACCCAACAGAAGGTTTGGAACGTATCAAGAACAGACAGAAGAAAAGCAGAGATGTCATACCGGATTGCACTATGCAGCTCATCAGAGATTATCTGATGGAGCATAACAGGCACTATCTGCTGGCGTGTGAAATCATTCACTACCTCTTCATCCGCCCTCGAGAGATGTCCTATCTCAGAATCTGTGATATTCATATCAAGACTCAGACACTCACTCTGCATGGTGAGAATACTAAAAATGGTAATGATGCTGTGATTACGTTGCCGACTCATGTCATCAAACTCATGATGGAACTCAATATCTTCTCACACCCAGGGCAGGACTACCTCTTTTCTGACGGGTTCTGCCCCGGACCAGAAAGAAAAAATGAGAAAATGTTCAGAGACTACTGGACTCGTGTCCTGAGGAAGGAACTGAAGCTCTCACCTCGGTTCAAGTTTTACAGCTTGAAAGACACTGGCATCACCAATATGCTGCGGGCCAATGCCGACGTCTTGTCGGTCAGAGACCAGGCGAGACACTCATCCATACTCATCACAGACATCTATACGCCTAAGGATATACAGACGGCGAATGAGTATATCAAGAACTATCAGGGTATCCTATAATATAATAAGGTGGAGAGCTAACTGCTCCCCACCTTATTATATATATTATGATTGCATGTAAAAATATCCCGTGTAAACTGGCTCGATGGCATCGTCCTTTACTTCCATCTCTATCTTCTCGCACACAAATTTCTTGTTGCGGATGATGTATATCTTGGAAGGGTCCGGTATGACATCTGACTTGAACTTGACTTCCATGCAATTTCGATTATCAATTTTGATAACTGAATTATGGAACTTACCAAGTGATATGACACCTGTATTGGTAGAATTCAAAGACAGAGAGAATAATTTTGTGTCCCCTATAGAACTAACTCCTGCATACTGATAATCAGTATTAATGCGGTAATCGGTTATAAACATAGGCCACCTCGACTTATTTCCAACCCAAGAAATATGGCCATATGGCTTGTCATACGCCTGCACTTTGCCTGGCAGAATAAAGAAAACACTCATGACCTCCTCTTCATCTTCGCTTTCTTCCATGCTTGACTCATCATCTATGGCATCCTGTACGGATATGTAGCTATATCCGTCATCATCAACATCGCACTCCTTGGAATCCGCTTCCTTGTCATTAGGTATTGACAACAGGCAACGCTTCTCGTAGTGATTATCTTCTCCTAAGAATGCTGTCTTGAAATTGATATCTTCTACAACTTGCGCTGCTGGAGAGATGCAGAGATCAACGTAATCATCGGAGTTCTGGTCTCTGATAAGCGGTGACCAGTAACCTGCCAACTGCCAGGTCTTGGTATTGTCCTCCTCTACATATATGTAATAGCTGTAGAAGTGCTCGATGATGGTCTGTCTCTTCTTCTTCTCGCTCCATCCCTGTGTTGTCAAGGCGAACTGGTTGCTCTCGCCAAAATAATCTACGCTTTTGACAATATTGAAGTTTCTGAACACCTTCTTGGAGATGCTCTCATAGCTACCTCTATTGACTGAATCATCTAGCTTATACTCCAGGTTAGCGGTTGATGAAGTACTGAAAGAACCGTCCTCGTCATAGTCTGCCGAATATTCATCCAGTGGTTCTATCTCAATTGAATCTACAGAACTCAACTCTGAGGAACTGATGACGCAGCAGGTCTTCTGGGCTTCATCGAAGTAGATGGAGGCATTGAAGAATTTCCGGAATTCTTCAATGAATGTATAAGATGACCAATGTGGAAGCGCCCTGCGCAGTTCACGAGTCTTGTAGGCCGAAGCTATATATAGCTGGTTCCACGGCTTGCAGTCGAAGTCGTTGCGCTTGAGAGTGTATCCTTCATATTCTACCACTTTGCGGAAGATATACATCAAGCTTGGCTGAACTGCCAGGTTCATGATAAATGGTGCATTGTAGCCGATGAACTGCTTTGTTTTATCCACCCCAACAAAATTTGCGATTAGGTCGTTCGTTTCGTCTCTTACTGGCATGAAGCACCATCTACCTTCTGCTCCCAGGAACTCCGAATGATTTTCATTCAGCCTGTAGATGTCTTTAATCTTCAGCTGGTTTTTAAATCCCTGAGAAAAACCTTTATCAATAGTATAACCAGGTTTATCAGCTGTGCCGAATGGAATCTCATCGATGTAGTGCTTGGTCATGCGGTCATTGAATTTGATGCGTGACTTGCCTCCGACTATCTGCAGTTTAATCTCTTTCTCATTCACGGAGAGTATGGTACCAACACCACTCATGATGAGCTGGCTGTTACAGAACAGCTTGCAGTCATCGTATTTGACGATGTTCTTCTTGACCTCCAAGCGTGAGACATTCTTGAATATGACACGGTTCTCTAGGATATTCATGGGGAAGGTGATGTCATAGGTGTACTCACCATCATCGGTGACATACTGGTTAGCGTATGTCACCTTGATGGATGATGTAGAAATGGGATAGGCCTTATGGCCATTGATGATGCATGTTATCATATTCCACTACTTATTGTTTAAAATGCGCTGATAATCCTGCAGTCTGCGGTGCAGACCTCTACGACCAGATATCGGAACCTCGACCTCAATGCCATCGTCAAGAGTCTGTGTCAGACGGCTGACGGCTGCATTGACACCATCGAGGGACTGGCGTACTTCGGTGTTGTCATTATTAACATTGACTACAGGAGCTACCACGGTACTGCTACCCTGTCCCAGAGAACGTGTGATATCATCAGCGGTCAGCGAACCAACAGTATTGGTGCGCTGGGCCCTATCGATGAGGTCAAGAGCCGGACGGATGGATGAGTTGTTGACGGCATTGTGATTAGCCACGAATTCGCCTTCATGCACAACTCCAGCCTCCTTTCGGTAGCGGTTGCCACCGGTGTAACCACCCTCGTAGTAACCTGCTGCCTCTGCCTGGTGTTGCTTTTTGATTGTTGCAATCTGCAGCATACCTGCTGCGGTTGCCATGCCGGCTGCGATAGGTGCAAGCAACCAGCCAGTACCCTTGATGGCAGCTGCAGATGAGTATGCGTTGATAGCAGCCATGGCGGTAGATGCGATTGCCTGAGCAATCTCGATCTTCATCGCCTTTTTGTTAGCCTTCGACTTGGCAGCAGCCAGTTCCTTGTCACGCATCTCTTCCAACTTTTTCTTTTTCTTCGAGTTTTTGCCAGCTGCAGCAATCTGTTTCTCGTAGTTCTTGGAGATTTTGGCTTGCTCCAGGTCTGAGCATGCCTGTGCGTATGCTGACGCAGAAGAAAGAATGTTGTTGATGCCGTTGTATGCCGCAGATGTCTGCTGCACCATTTTGTCGAGGAAGTCGGCGGTGACCTGCGCCTTGGCCTGCATGTATGCAGCATGGTTCTGCTTGTCACTTCCATATAACTCCTTCAACTTCTCCATGGTGTTCTGGTAGTTCTGAATCTGTGAGGAGAAGTATCCACCCAAAGTTGTATTGCCGGTCGACTGGGACTCACCTGCAGCAGCTCTGGCGCTGTTGACCATCTCTGATGACTTATCATTAATCTTCAGCTGAGCGCTACCAGCACCATGATCATCTGCATCAATCTGCGCTCTCTGGGCAGCAAACTGCTTGGTTATCTCCAACTTCATCTGCTGATATTCCTCCTCCTTGATCAATCCCTGCTTGTAGAGATTGTCAAGGCCATTGGTGTACATGGTCTCCTGAGCCTGCAGGTCTTGTTTGCCGAACTGCTGACGCAACTCCTTCAGTTGGTTCTGGTATGACTCCTGCATCTGCAGCTGGTGGTCGAGCTCAGCCTGTTCCATCTCAGCCTTCAGATCCAGCCACTCCTCGCTGCCCTCTCTGTCTTTGTAGAGTGCAAGACGTTTTTTCATGGCTTCGACATCATTCTTATATAGGGCTTCATTGAGAGCGATATCATTCTGATAGATCGCTGAACTGGCATCATTGTACTGAGCTTTGATGCTAGCCTCCTTCTGGAGGCGTTCACGCTCAATGGTCTGCTCATTCATTTTTTGAATTGCAGCATCATGCTGCTTGACAACATTGACCTGGTTGTCAAGTAACTGCTTGTACTCATTGCTCTCAGCACCATACAACTGCTTCAGCTTGGCAAAACCCTTAATTTGGATGCTCTGTCTGTCATCGATGAACTGCTGATAGGTTATCTTGCCTTCTGCATAGGCTTTGGCGTTGTCTGCCATCAGTTCGTTGGTCTCAGCCTTGATGCTATCGGCTGCCTGCTTCTGCTTGCGCTTGGCTTCTGCCTGTCGCTTGCGTGCCTCGGCTGCAGCTGCCTTCTCTGCCTTGGCACGAGCCTTGCGCTCTTTGTCAGAAGCTTGATGAGTGCCGGTTGTTCTCTTCTGCTTAATGATGGTACCATCATTGGCCTTGCCATTGAAGCCATTGTTGCGCCATGGTTCCGGATCATAGATTTCGAAGTGCTGGGACTCCAACTCATTAATCTTGGCCATGAGTTTCTGCTGATACTGTTTTTCTCGCTCGATATCCTGAAGAAGCAGGTCCTTGTGTTCGGCTACGAAGTTTAGTTTCTGGGTCTTGCCACCTGCAAATGGGTTGAGGCGATCCCAAAATCTCTTCCAGTAGCCTCGATTGTCGTTATCTCCCTCTCCTAACAGGTCTTCTGCCTCAGCCTGCTTAGCTATAGACTCAGCCAGCTTCTTCTGCAAGCCATCGATGACGATCTTCTTCTTCATCATGTCGATGTACGACTGAATCTGCCTTGTTGCCTGACCTGTGCGAACAGCCTCTTCAGTAATGTTGCCCAGGTGCTGACTCATCAGCTTGCCGTTGAGTTCCTCCAGTGCAGCCTTGCGATCGGACTCGGCACTGGTATTTGACTGGATAGCAGATACCAGGCGCATGATGGATGCCTCCTCTTCTGCTGCCTGCTTGTTGGCATCTGTTACGGCATCATTGTAGTCACGCTGAGCCTGCTCTGCGGTGCTCGTCTCCTTGGACAAGGTAACGATTGCTGCTGTGAGGCCTACGACAACAGCTATCACGGCTGTGATAGGGTTGGCCAACAACACTTTGTTCCATATCATCTGCGCTGCGGTGGTCAGTTTTATCTCCTTGGTGAGCGCCATCTGAACGATTGCCATGGTCTTGAGAGCAGATGTCTTGAGTCCCACAAGGAAAAGATGCGCCTTCTCGCGCAATATCATGATGTTGAGCCATGCCATCTGTGCCTTATCTGCTATCAGCTTTGCCTTAGATACTGCAGTATAGGTGACGATGGCGGCGGTCAGCACAACCAATACGCGCCAATAATCTTTGACGAAATCAACAAGTATGGAGAGTGTCCTAACTCCGAGACTGGCTGCAGATATGCAATATCGTGCTGCAGGATAGAGTTTCTGTCCCAGTTCGATGGAGAGATCCAGGAACTTCTTGCTCGCCTTGTCAAGTTGAGCCTGTACACTCTCGTTCTGTGTTTTAAACTCATTGAGGACGGATGTGCCTTCGGAATAGGCTTCGTTTGCCAGGTTCTGGGCAGTCTTGATGTCATCGAGTTTATCTGCGAGGACGGTTAGTACACCAGTAGCCCTGGATCCATCCATCTTCATTTCCTCGAAGATTGGTGCAAGGTCGGCAAAACCGCCTTTGGCTCTCATGGCTGCCAGGAATTGGAGGAGTGCGCCATTGGCGTCCTCCTTTAAGGTCTTTGCGAATTCCTTGACATTGAGACCTGCAATCTGAGCAAACTTAGCCGAGTCCTGGAACATCTTAGCGAGGAGGTTCTGAACTGCGGTTGCAGCAGTTTCGTCTTGCTGCATGTTCTGGTCGAGAACTGATGCGAGACCCATAATCTGAGCCTGTGTAAAGCCTGCCTGCTTGCCGACACCTGCCACACGGGCGGTGAAGTCAACGAGATATCCTGCCGAGGCAGAGGAATTCTGAGCCAGTTCATTTACTGCAGAACCTGTCGCCAACATGGCACCTCGCAGACCTTTGGTCTTGTCTTCGCCGAACATCTGGGCGAGTTTACCGATTTGAGAGACTGCTTTATCGCCGAGGTCATCCCCGAGGGCGACATTGATTTTATCGGCTCCATCAACAAAATCCTCAACTGCAGCTGTCGATGTGATGCCGAGTCTTCCGGCATCTTCTGCTAGCTGGTTGAGCTTCTGTCGAGGAGTTCGGGTATCCATCTTCTTGAAGTCTTCGTTCATGCGCTCAACCTCCTCGGCTGCCTGACCGGTATATTTGCGGACGTTGGTCATCTCATCATCCATCTTTGCATATTCCTCTACGCATTTCTTGACTGTGAAGGTGATGCCGGAGATGGCAGCAACTGCACCGAGAGCTAGTCCCTGCATGCGGTTGAACCAGTCCGCAGAGCGCTTGATCCAGGACTCCTGGGCTACGCCCTCGGCTCTGACTGCCTGCAGTTCTGCCTTCAGCTGCTTCGCCTTCAGCTCCATCTGCTTGAATTGCTCGGTACCACGCTGCATGCCCTGCATCTGCTGATTGAGCGCCTTGATGGAGTATTCGAGGTCACGGATGGATGAGGTCTTGAGGTTGGCCATGGTGTTGTTGACGAGCTGCATCTGTCTCTTGGTCTCCTTGATGTCCACGTTGGTGCTGTCAATCTCCTTGTCATACTGCTGCATGAGGGTGACCACCTTCTTCTCGCTCTGACGGATGCGTTCCAACTCTGCCTCCACAAGTTTCAGCTGCGAAGCTCTAGAGGCGTACATGGTTGATGTAGGGTCGTAGTCAGCCATCTGACTACGTAGCTTGGATGCTGTGAAGTTGAGGTCATTGAGTGAAGCATGTTTCAGGTTTGACACCGTTGCGGTCATGCGTCTCGCTTCCTCATCAGCCTTGCGTGTCGCGCCCTTCAGGGCAAGCATCTGCTCCTTAACCTTGGAGAGTTGAGCGTCCAATTTTGCGAAGTCTGAAGGATCTGACGCTGCCTTCATTTGCCCCTTCAGATGTCTAGCAGCCTTCTCCAGCTGTCCGAGGCTTGCACTAGACAGGTTGTCGAGTGTCTCCTTGACGCTCATTGTCGAGTTCTTGAATTGCTTCATCTCTCGCTCTGCGGCCTTCAGATCTTTCGCAAGAGATGCGCCTAAACGGGAATCGCCCGCCGAGAAGGCATCTTGTTTTGCCTTCTTCAGACGAGCGACTCTGTCCTCTAACTCTTTGAGTCGGTTTTTTGCCTCCTCTGAGTTGAGCTTGATGACTGTTGTATATACCTCTTGTCTTGCCATTATCGGGTGACTTGTATATAGCTGTTGTATAATATGTTGGAATGGGGATTGAAGTTGATGACCTTGATGTCATAGCCTCTGGTGCCCCATCGCCACCAGAGGAATCTGTGCTTGTACTGTCTGTAGACGATGGTCTGGAGACTGTCTCTCGCCTTGTATGTCAAGATGGAGTCTGCCGTGTTGAGACGGAGACTAAGCCATCGGTCGCTGTAGGTATAGACCGAGTCGCTGCGGTCAGTCTTGACCGTATCAGCAGTACTCAGACTCGTGCGCTGGTCTGCCATGACCTGGCCAAGACGAATATCCAGGTCATGGAGCAGTTGGCGGTCGTAGGCTTGAAGTTTGTACTCCTCTTCCTTCATCTGCAGCACCTGCTGCGTGATGACAGTGGCTGAGTCTCGGATGGTGTCTCGCTCGGCTGGAGCATACTGAAGTTTCAGCCCATTGAGCTGTTCTATCAGTTCCTGCTCCGCTCGCTGCTGTCGATGGTCAAAAATCCAGAAGCAGGCGATGATGACCAATATCACCGATATGGCCATGATGATTGACTTGAGATGTTTCTGCATAATCCTTGATTTTAAATGTCAGCATACTCAGGAATAGCGTCGAAGCATGGACACTCCTTGATGCGCTCCCATGGATCGACCACTCCATTGTGGTTCTTGTCAGGCGAGATGTCACGATGTCCCATGATTTTGGCATCAGGGTAGCGTTGGCGTAACTCCTTCAAGAGTTGACGAAGTCCAGCCTTCTGCTCTTCTGTTCGGTTGTCGATAGCCTTGCCTGTGCGGGATATTCCACCCATGTACGCAATGTTGACTGAATCGAAATTGTGCCCCTTGACTCCATTGGACGGCAGGTCTTCTGTCATGAGCTGCGTGCGTTTGCCATCTGCGGTAACGACCCAGTGGTAGCCTGGATAATGCCAGCCTTTGTCTCGGAACTCCTTGAGCAAAGCATCGACAGACCATGACTGTCGGCTTGCTGTACAATGAACGAAAATTTTCTTAATCTTGCGTGCCATTTTTGTTGTTGAAATATTTATTGATAATGTCTTTAACTCTGGTGTCAAAAGTCAGTGCGAAACCAAAGACGGTTGCCACGTAAACCAGACTCTGCCCAAAGTACCACAAGACGTTAGACGTGACGTCGTGGGACATAAAAAAGCTGATGTACACGAGCACAATGCCAGCAAGCAGAACTATGCCAGCAGAGCTGTAGTGTATCCAATCCTTGGTATTTCTCTGCATATCTGTACCTGATTAAATCTGGCACAAAGGTACAGATAATATAAGAAATATAAAAATACGGCAGGAAGAACTATTGCCCTCCTGCCGTATCTGATAACTATGAGATATCTCTGTCGAGTAATTCTCTGGCCATCTGCTTAGCCTGCTCTCGCCACTCCTGGAATACCTGGTACTCTGTCTCGTGCTCCTTGTTGCCGTCGCCGTGGTTGCACAGGATGGCTTCGACATCGCCCTGACTGTACTTAGTACGAACCAGACCATTCACGAACTGGCGATAGCTTGCCGACTCAGCTTCAATTTTAGTGGAGCCGTCAATCTCTGTTCCCTCATAGCTGTAGGCTGTCACTGTCTCACTATCGCCATCAGACTCCGACATGGTGGTGTCTGGGTGATAGTTTTCTACTTTCTGCTCACTCAGGAACAGAAGAAAATGCTTGCTGTCATATCTCAAGTATGACATGCGGCAAAGATAAAATTTCTTGTGCATCTAGATAAACTTATAGAATTTCTTTCCAAACTTGTTGGTGAGTTCCGCTGCAACGGTGTAGAATCCCTTTTCCAGCAGCTCCCACTCCTTGCGTGCCTGGTCAACCAGAATATCTGAGCCAGTAAAGAGCCACCACGACTCAGGTTGCCAAACCGGTTCCTCAATCTCATCGCCATGTTCATCGAGTTGTCCTGTCTTCCGGACGTGATCGATGAAACGGAAGCGGATGGCGAGGCGGTCCTTAGGCACCTTCTTGGTGACTATGTGCTTGACGCCCTGGTCGTCAACTTCTTCAACCTGCTCCATCTTGAAGTCGACTCTCGACTTATCTATCTTGTAATCCTCTATGAGGATGAGGAACTTGTCATAGTCCTCAATGTTGTGGCACAGGATATCGCCTGGATGCTTCTTCTGTGCCATGCTCATGCCCTCGAAGGGAACCTCTCCCTTGCGAGCCTTCACAATCTGACCATACTTTTTCATACCGATTTTATTTAATAAGTTTTTTGTATCTGCGTGTTTGGCTAGGCCAAGCCTGGATGCTGCCTTGCGCCGGATCTGTTCATCGCTAAGTCCACGTTTGCGCAATCTTGCAACCTGTGCACAGAGTGCCTGCTTGGTGCGCTTGCGCAAAAGAGCATGGTCGGCAAAGATCTTCTGTCCACAGAAGTCTATGCCGTCACATGTACGATGAATATTCCAACTCTTATTGATGCTCAGCTTCCAGTCTCTAGCCAAGTGCATGACTGCAAGCTCCGCCATAAGGCGTAAGAAGACCTTATCTTCATGCATGATGAAGAAATTGTCCATGAATCTATAATAATGTTTGAGCCCCTCGCGGCAAAAACGGTCGAAGCGCTCATTGAGGGATTTTACCCCCCCACATTTAAAACGATAGCTTGCTGCTCCGAGCGGCATGTGAGGAGCATGTCCGTGACGTAGCGAGCCTGCCAATAACCGTGTTTTTCGGGGTCTTGGAGTATGTCGAAACACCGCATGGCGAGATAGTCAAACCTCGCCAGAAACAGTTGCCCCAAAAGTTGTGTAAGCTTGACGCCCAGTACAATGCCATTGGCATAGCTGTCAACGACCTCGTCGATGAAAGCAAGTAGCTTGCGATCCTTGATATACAACCTGTACTCTCTCTTGAGCAGATTATGCTCAACATTTTGGAAATAATGATGTATATCCATGGGCAAGCAATAGAATGTCTCCTTCTGTGGCGAGGTATAGATATCCTGCTTGATAATCTTGTAGAAGAAATGCGTGCCACGACCCTTGGTACCAGCTGGACTGTTGAAAGGAATCTTGGCTCTCAATTTATCTTCACTGGTGTGCATGGCTGCATGCTGAATGACATGATCGCCTACAGGCAACTTATTGACTATGCGATGCTTGGGTTTTTCAACCGGCTTGGCTTCATAGTCTGATGTATGCCATGTCTGATGGGTATAGGCATTTAGCAGGGCTTGAAGATTTGCCTCAAACTCTGCCTCAAATGCTTGAACAGAGAGACGGGACTTCTTGTGTCGGGAAAAATCAAAAAATGCTTCACGAAAATTTTGCAAAGTCTCCACCTCCTGTGAAATGTTGCCTAACCTCTTCACTTGCTTTTAAAATTTTATGTAAATATTAAAAAAAGGTCGGTGTCTGTATAAATGTCGGTGTCTGTGTCTGTTGTCTGCTTTTTCTAATGTCCTAACTTTCGACCGGATGACCCTTTGTCATCATCTACTTGCTATTCTGCTAAAGTGTATGTTTTGCCATGAGGCAAGGCCTGACTCCCGAAATCTCTGCAGCTAAGCAAACTAACCTGCAGTATCTTGTTAAGTTGAGGGCCGCACCGTAGTTCACATTGGAATCCGAGACAGCATTGTTCACGTTGAGCGTCGAAAGACCGCATTGACCACCATTGTTAGCGTTGCCACCGCGCAAACACAAGCGAAAACCGGCGCAGGAATCACAGCCTGGTTTGAAAACCGCCTGCAAAGGTACTGAAAAAAATCGGAATGAAAGAATGTCAAAGAGCGAAATTTCAAAAAAAATCGACCGCCCAAGGGCGGTAGGGTTTGCTCGCTACGCTCGCAGGGTGCTCAGGATTGCCCTTGGCTCCGCTTGGGAACCTTGGTCAATCCTGCACACTCCTGCTCACGTCAGCACACCTCTGAACACTTTAGGCCGCCTCGTAATACACTGGTTCCAAAGACCACTCTGATGCTGCTTCGCAGAGGGCCGCACCGCAGCTCACAAGGGAAACCGAGACAGCAGTGCCCACGTTGAGCGCCGAAAGACCGCAAAGACCACCACTGTCAGCGTTGCCACCGCGCAAACACAAGCGAAAACCGGAAGTAGCGTTTGACGTATTCCAGAAATAGCCAGTCGAATAGGTTGACTCTGTTGCACCAATCTGCGTACAGAAGTTCTCCAGATGTTCCATCGACAAGGTCTTGATATATCCTTCACCACCGCCAGGTGACTTGCTCAACGCCTTCATACCGGTAGCATTGCCGATAGTCCAGGAGCCATAAATAGACGGAGCGACCAGGTGGGTCATGGTCTTGTCACTATTCACCTGGCAGAACTCATCATCCATCATTCGCCAGAGATTGCCGAAGCCGTTCTTGTAACCGAAGAAACATGGAATCTTGGCATTATAGACCGTTGTGCCTGCGTCATTCTTAACTGCATAGGTCGCTTCTCCACATGAATCACCAAGCTCAATGCCTGCACTCATTGGTGCAACTGGTCGCCAACCATTGTAGGCTTCCCAGTTCGGCATCTGCGTCAAGCCTGCTCCGAGTCCACCTTGGAAGAGGCCGTTGGCATCCTTGTTGGCATTGACTGCATCCTGATCATAATGTGTACCGAAAATGACACTGAACAGAATTGCGACAATGGATGTATGTCGCATGGTTGTGCAAAGCCAACCCTTGCCATTCTTACGCGCTGCAGCTCTGAACTGCTCTGTAGTCATAGCGGTAGCAGGTCTGCCCAGCAACGTGTTGCTCTTGCCATCATAGGTAGCATTATTGTCGCCTCCACGATAGTTGGCCGCATCATTGATGTAACTAACCAGGCGTCCGGTACTACGCTCAATAGTAGCGAAGCCAGCTGCAGAAAGACTGCCGATTGGTATCTCAAGATTGTATTCACCTGGTATTGGCTTGATGCCAATCTGCTCATAGTGCAATCCGCCAATATCCTTGATGACAACGTAGAATTTACGTCCCCAGCCCCACTGGTAGTGACCCTCTGTACCATCCAGCCTTGCCGGTTCACCAGTAGCATATCTGTGGTGATCCTTGCTGTCGAGCTTCCTACGACTGTGGTCATTTTTGACCAAGTATGCGCCAAGTCCGAGGATGTATGGCAATTCCTTCAGCAATTCAAGTGAGCCAATGTATGATGCCGCCTTAGGCGTTGCGTTATTTGTGTCCCACACTCTTCCGCACCAGGCATGCTGACCTACAGCAAGGTCAGCCTTAAGCGCATCCATGCCAATTCTAGTGACATTGCCATTTTGGTCTGCCAGCAGCACGCTCTGGTTGCTGTTGGCGGTTGTGACTTTCGTCACGGAGCTAAATTTTTTACCTTCCATAATTATTATAATATTTTTTTTAGCAAACTATTCCAATCACTGTGATACACGTGCCCTAATCCGTCACTATAATCAATCCAATCCTTGCTCAAAAACAGATGACTTTCATTATCAGTCCCCTCATCAGAGTATATTCTTAAACCAAATTCTGGATCTATATTCACCCGTTTCCTTCCACCAAATCCAAATAAATCCATTGTCGCAATTCGACTCAGCGTATCACCATCTGACTCAAATTTAACCTTGAAAAGGTCTGTCATCTCTGCAATTGAGCTTGGCAAATCCCAGTTGTCATCATTTACTGATGTTGGCCCTCGCATTACAAGGTAACCCTTATCAGCATTCATTTCGATTTCATTCCAGGTCTTCTCATTTCTAGACTTGAAATTGCCTGTTGCCGTAATGTTTTCGAAATTGCCACCCTTGCATGTGAGATCGCCGTCCTTAGCTCTGAAGACAACATTTCCGTCCTTATCTTTCATCTCGATGGTACGGACACCCAGGTTCTCAACCATCTGATATTGGGTGAGGATGATGTGGGCTATGAGGAGTTCGATAGACTGACCCAGTTTCCAATAATGGTTGTTCAGATCAGCAGCAGAACCAGGATAATTGTCTGCTGTCTTGACGTGCGTCTTGATACAGGAATAGGTATTGCCATTATAGAAGACCGCATCTTTCCACTCATCACCTTCGCCACCAGCTTCGAATCTGTATCCATTGATGCAGGTATTCCACAGCTGCGGACCTCGAAGGACGCTGCCGGTGCTGCCCTTGGAATCGCTTCTCGTATCGATGAACCCTGTTGCCATCATGCCTACCTCGAGTTTCGGCATGCATATATTGACATATCGCTCGAACTCTGTACTGACAGCCGGTAGCAGGCGGAAGAGAACAGCCTGAGCCTCTGAATAGCTGAGCAATGACTTCGTCTTGAAGGAGACGGTATGTCTCTGCCAGGTTGTATCCAGCTTCCAGTTGATGCAGAGGTCAGAGCCTGGCGTCTGCTCAACACCATCGACATAGATTTTGGCTGCAGTATCAACTGCAGAAGGATAGATGTAGGTAGACAATCCACAGTCTATGACTTTATAGTAATTTAGCGTCACCTTGCCGGTACTCGGTCGATTGCTGTCTGACATATAAGACTCGAGATAGTAGATGCCTGTCTCCTTTGGCGTGAACTCCATGTTGGCTACGTTCATATAGACAGTTGTGATGAACAGGCTCTTCTGCTCAGTCTGTGATTGGTTGTAGACCTTCACCTCCAACTTCTTGCCCTCATTCTTGGCAGCTTGGTCTATATTTCCGTTCACACCTATCTCATATGTATGCCCTGCTTGCAGATAGATTTCCTTCTTGGCGAATCCATAGTCACTACTCGTCTGATTAATTAGCGGTATGTTGGAACCACCCTTAGCCCAGAAGCTCAGCGTGTACCAACTGCCAGGTGACAGCCGGCTGACTCCATTCTTCGGGTCATGTACCACCTGCCGTAGAACCTCCTTGAAATTGATGTCTGCTGCAGTAAACTTGCAGGAATCACGGAAGGAATTACGTCCCTCAATCTGATCTGTTGTGCTGATATAGCCCTTATCCGGGTTACTGAGGGTCTTGCCTTCAACTACGACATATTCGCTGACTTTATCCCATGCCGACATATTGTTACTGTCGGTGAAAGCAGCATTCTCGAGCAGATTAGGATTGGCTCCAGCCTGGTAGACTGCAACCAGCTCTGCTGTAGAATAGACCTTACCGCTCAAAGTGTAAACAGTCTCAACGCACTTCCATGCGTACGGCTGCTGTTGTGTCGGCTGTACAAATGTCTCACTCCAGCCTTTCGTGTTAGCATATGCGACACCGGAAGGTCTGTCTGTAATGACGAACAGAGACCGTTGGCTGGCAATACCATTGCCGTCTTCGCCATCTACTCCATCTATTCCATCAGAGCCGTTGATGCCATCCTTGCCATCTGTGCCATCCTTGCCCTTATCGCCTTTATCTCCCTTGTCTCCCTTGTTGCCGGTCACGCATACGGCATCAGTAGCAGTACTGCTGCCGTCAGTATAGGTAATGACAGAACGAGTCCAGACGAATTTGCCTTCAACATAAGCTGGAGCCTTGTTGCTGATCCAGGAACCGCCTGTAAGGCTCGACGATGATGATGACTGGTAGTATTGTTCAACGATACTGGCTACACCCTTGCCTGAAGGTAAGCAGACTGGATTGCTGACCTTCTCCAGACCATTGGTATAATATATACGTGTCCTGGACCAGATGAAGTGACCATTTTGCCACTTCGGCGCTGTAGTCTGCCAGCCTGTGGTTGGCGCCACGGTGCTGCTCGTGGAGTCAGCATACTCGACATCGGTGTCGGATATGCCAACACCGATGCGGAGAAACCTGATAATTCTTGTAATAATTGGCATAATCTACTTGACTGACTGAATAGTTAATGCTACGTTGCTGTATCCTGCGTGTATGCAGTCTGCTCTCGTCACAGCGAAAGAACTCAACTGGACTGTAGGCTTGCGTGCCGCCTCGGTATTGAGGACAACACCGGAACCAGATTTCAGCGTGAAATAGAATTTAGTATCCACCGCTTCTGACTTGCCTCGGACAATCATTCTCGGTGTATAGGTCACAGTTCCATTACCTGCCTCGTCCTCGCTGATAGACTCATCAGCTGGTGTCGGGTTCGGTTCGATATCATACGGATCCGATGCGTCGATGACTGTCTGGAAATCAAATCCCAGCAGATTATCTTTGCCCATGGCCTTGTCATTGTAGACCTCTACCATGTACTCACGCGTACAATCGACCTCGGAAGCCTTGACAGTTATTGTCTTGCCGTTTGCTCCTGCAATCTGCTCCCAACCCGTGAGGCTGTTGGTGGCTCTGTACCACTTATAATATAGTCCTGATGTTAGGGTCTCGTTGGCCTGCGTGGTTTTGGCTTCGAGCTGGCAGCTATCATCCTTGTTGTTGAGTACGAAGTTATGTGTGTCGTTAGCCGGAGCCTTGATGGATACTCGATAGGCTACGCCTGTGTATGGGCCAACCGGTATCTCGTATACCGCCTGCACCTCATCGGTAATCTCCTGCTGGTTGGATCTCTCGGATATCTTGCCTACCATCTTGATGTTGATGGCAGTAAAATTTGATGCCTTTACCAGGTTGTTGCATATCTTCAACCCCCAGTAGAACTGCGAAGCACTTGGTCTGATAATCTCGAAGAGACCTTCGAAGAGACCGGTTGACTTGCCTGAACTGTTGAACGGAATCTCTGTCTCATTGAAGAAGTACTTCATGGAGACAGGTGTCGTGACACCATCAGCTGCTCTTGACGAGAGGACTACGAAATAGAGCTTAGGCTGCGACTGCGAGAAGTCGGGATAGACGATGACGACATCGCCGTTCTTCTGGTACTCTTGATAGAGATCTCCATCCGGAGACTGGATAGACGGCGTGAATGTACCCATCTTCTGGATGAACTTGATGTTCACCGATTTGCTTGCACTACTCATTCTTAGCCTCCTCTCTCATGATGAATCTGCTGTCTGTAGCTACAGGCAGCTTGTTGCACACTTCACCCTCCTGCTCCTTGCAGGCTGTCTTGCCGTCCATGGCGATAGCGCCAATTTTGGACAGCGTCTCCTCGAACTCGATAGGTTTACCGAGCGGTAGGATGTCCTGACACCAGAGCAAGAAGCTGCCATCCTGCAGCTCTGTTCTGTCTTCGGTCAGCTGAAGGAACTCTGCGACCTTGCGGTTTGCCTTGATGTATCTTTCCATATTTTAATAAAATGTTTATTAGTGAAAAATAAACGGATTGCCGTCTGCGTCCACGAAGACCTTGCCGTCGGCATCCATTGCCAGAGCTAAAGGATCGAGGTCTTTGACTTCCAACGCGAGGATAGCTCCTCTGTTTGGATCCAGTAGTTCTGTAGGAACACTCGGAGACATGCCATGTCCGACGAGGACAGCATTCTCGAAGTGTACCGAATTATTCTGTGCCATCCACCAGAGTACCTGTAGCTCTCTCGTAGGGTTCTCTATCTCCCCTGCATTGTCGAAAATGGTTGCTCTTGGGTTGACCACCTTCGTGTCAGGCAGCACCTCATCGACCGTATCAAGCATGTCGTAATCGTAGAACGGAATTCTCCGGACGATGTTGACTATCTTGAATGGTGCGGCATCAGACAGCTCTACACTTGCAGGATTGCCTGCTGCTGAGTATCTGGCTCGACACCTGATGCAGATGCGCTTGCCCATCAGAGAGCGGTCTAGCGTGACGGATGCACCATCAGCTGAGACCTTGATTTCGAGGTCATCTGCAGTAATGGCAGAGAACTGGCCTCTATCACGGAGTATCTCCCAGACGAACAGTCTCTTCTCCTTAGCGCACTCTTCAGCCCCCAGGCGCAGGGAAGCGCTGATGACCTGCTTGTCGGTATCACGGAGCGGATTGTAGTAGCGGTCACCGCTTGACAGCAGGAGCGTCGGCTTGTAGATGGTCGCATTCTTGCAGTTGATGGAGTAGTCCATCGTAATTTTGCGAACCTGGTTGGTTCGGGTGTCCAGGTACTTGGCCTTGAATCTGAGCAGTATCGGCTTCTGCGGTGCTGCGTTGATATACCAGAGCAGCTTGCCGGCATTATCGCCGGACGATGTGATGACATGCTTCTTTGGCGTCGTTACCAGCGCATTGCCCTCCACACCATTCTCTACTCTGTACCAGGCGATGTCTGTCAGCTCGCTGTTGACACGACCGCTCTTGAGTATGCCATCTCGGTCAATGATGCTGATGACCGGCTGCAAGGCGCATGGCGTCAACCTGTAATCAGGAGAATACTCATCCTGATCAGCATCATAGGTCTGCTCGAGCGGAACGCTTCCTGATACAGACTTGGAGTAGTGTACCTGGAGCGGCGTGTACTTGATGTCTAATCTTTTGTATTTCATCTTGTATGTTATTAAACACATTCCAGAGTGATGGAATCATGGGCGACCTCATCGCCCAGACCATCACGAAGTGTGACTGTTGCCGTGAATCTTATCTTAGCCGGAACACCATCGCTGTCGATGGAGAGGTCAGACTGGGTCAGGACGATAGCCTTGCCTGCCTTGGAACCGACTTCGAGTGCCCAGATGTTGTCACTTGTGACTCTCTGTTCACCAGCCTTATTTTCGGTGTATCTGGTCCAAGCTACATCGCTGTCGAGGATATCTGATGTGATGTCCTGGCCGTAGAGCGTAGCAACGATAGTTAGCGGAGCCCGGAAGTTGTCGAAGTCGTAGATTGTCTCGTCTTCGAGGAAGTCAACGATGAAGGCAGGATTGCCCTCGAGCATCGCCCAATCGGTATTGTTCCACCTTGGTGCGGTATGGGCACCGGTCTTCTGGCATCGCCACTTGCAGCCGGTGTACCAGACATCGGAGGTCTCGTATTTGCCGGTTTCCGGATTGAGAGCTGAGCAGAAATAGTCTGCCGTCTCTGACCATGGTCCCCGGTCAACATAATCGACTATCGGTTTGCCGTGGTAGTCAATCTGTATGATATCCTGGGTGATGATGCCGGCTGCATAGAGGTAATCCCTGCCCTTGACGATAGGAAGGTCGAGCGACTTGACGAACTCAGGCATATCGCCGAAAACCATGCCGTAGTTGAAATCATCGAGTATCGGCTTGGTGACGCCCGTCAGCTTGACGATGCGTCCCTCGGAACTGGAGATGTAGAAGCAGCTCTGCAGTTTTTCTTCGGTCTGGTTGCCATAACGGGCGATATTCATGAGCTCGCACGGCGGGAAGTTCTTGCCTGCAGGGACATCCTCATCAGAATAGAGTGTGACTTCGATGTAATTCTTGGCCGCGTTGACGCTGTTGACTCTCATCCATGAGGTGTAGTAGTCTGCCGATGTGCCGGAATTGGCTGCCGAGGCGATGTTGTTGACCACACCCTTGATGACGTTGCCTACATGCTGCGCCGTGAAATATCCAGCATACTTGGAGCGGAGGTGTAAGCCAAAGCAGTTATCGCCCAGACTGTCAACGCTCTCGATGGTGTCGCTCTCGGTGAAGAAAGTGTCACCCTCCTGCGCAGACAGGCGGTTGACAATCAGCTCCATGACCCGCATGTATGTGCGGACGGTGATGCTCTCAAACTCTGCATTGCCGTTGGCATCAACCTGTGCTCCCTTGCCGTTGTACAGCCCGGAGACGAAGTCACCGAACTGTGCGCCAGCCTTGAACTGCGCCATCTGCTCGGAGATGAGCCCACGCAGGAAGGTAATCATGCCCTCGGCTGCATCGTCATGCTTGCGGCTGAGGAAGGCATCGGAGGTCTCGTCGGCACAGAAATGCAGCAGCGAGAGGAAGGCGTTGCCGATGCGGTTTGCCGTGTTGGCCTGCAGGCGACGCTCGTCTCTGATGCCCTCGAAAAGGGTCTGAAGTGCACTCTTGTCTAGTTTATCTGCCATTTTACTTTTTTGTTTGCAAAGATAACATGCCGATGGAATCGGTAAAAATACGCTCCCTAGAGGTTGCGTGCTGCTCCGATGCCCCTGAATATCTCGGTGAGTGCTGATGCCATCAGACCATTGTACCGGTCGCCGTAGAAGCTAGCCTCATGCTCGTTGAGCTTCATGACAGATGAGTAGTACTTCTGCGAGAACCAGTCACGTCTGCCTTTAGGTTCGCCTCCGGCGACACGACCGCCCCAGGCAGGACCCACCTTCTTCGGTTTATCGAGATTGTTGTCTCGGCGGTATTCATCGCCCAGGAAGTTGAGGTCACCGTTGTTGATGCGGTGGACTTTCTCGCCTCCCTGTGCCTCGGTCCACTTGTACCACTCATGTGCCGGACCTACACCTGCAGCTACATAGATACCATACTGCAGGAAGTTGTGCTCAATGGTGGTAACTGAGCCCTGCTCCAGGTGCGCCTTGATGGAAGCGTAGAGGCGGCCGGTATCAATGGTACGCAACCGCTCCATGCGCTCTCTCCAATAGTCGCCCATGGCGTTAGCCCAGCCTCGCTCATATCTGAGGAGGTCGTCTACTGCTGCGTCTGCCATAGGCTCTCGTCATACTGAATGTCGATAGGTTCGTCTGATGTGACCATGAAGTAGAGTCCTGTGACGCCATTCATGGACCATCTGCCCAGCTCGCTCGAATAGACCTGCGTGAGGTCCAGGAACTCCATCTGACCATCGTATGCCTCACGGCTCTTGTCGTGGAGCATACGGCTGAGGAACTGGCGGAAGATATATCTGCAGATATTCATTTTCGCCTCTCGGTCTGCCATGTCATCGCGTCGGTACCCTGCCAGAATCCAGACGGTATAGACGTTGCGGTCGAAGAAACCCTCTCCGATGGAATGGGTGTTGCTGTCAACGGTGTCTGACACCATGATGAAGTTGGATGTCTTGCGGAACTGCTGCATGACTCCCTGGATTGAATCAGGTCCGGAGCACTCCGTTGCGACGAAATGATAATCCCTGCAGGTTCTGCACTCGGCAGCCAGCTGCTTGAAATATGCGATGGAATCGAAGATTTTCTCTGTCATGTGCTGTAAATTTAACTATTTTGCCTGTTGCGCATCTTGAACTCCTCTACCTCACGTGCCTTGTTATCAAGCTCTGTGAGGGCAGCCCAGCAGTCGGTATTATAGACTGCCTGCAGTTTGGTCACATCACCATCGGTGAGTGCCCTGATCTGCGCCTGCATGGCTGGCAGAATATCCTCACGGCGCAGTTCGCCACCCTCTTTGGCTGGTCTGAAGAAGTGAGGGAAGTTGGCGGAGAAATATTCCTTGACGCTGGAGAACCACATGAATACTCCCAGGAGCTCGTAAGGTTCAAAATTGGCGGTTTCATCGGCAGAGCCATCTGCGGTTCTGTACATGAGGTGCGCCATCTTCAGCAGGAATCTGTCCTCCTGCTTGAGCATGAACAGCTGGTAGTTCTTCTCGATGTTGAGGTAATCGTAGAAGCTGATTTCGTGCAGCAGGCTGTTTACTGCCGTCAGCTGAACGTCACTTGCGACCTGTAGAGGCCGAAAGTCCGTAAAGGAGTCGATGAAATCGAAGTTTTTGAGCAGGGAGAGGATTTCAGCAGCGCTGATATATAGGACTCTCTTGCGCACTTTTCCAATCTCAGAATCGCCATTTTCGTCGCTTTCAGCGCATTTAACGCTGCATTTCCACCCGGTTCGGGTGTACTTATGTACGGTAAGACCGCAGAACCTTGCGAGAAGGTAGCACTTGATGACGATTTTGTCTTGGTGAATCGACATGATGCTGAGGACATAGCGCAACTGATCCTCTGAAAGTTCCGCCCACGATGACGGCGCCTTGAAATTGAACTCTTGTGTACCATCTTTACGAATTGAAAACGAAGGCAGGTTTTGATTTTTCATTTTTGAACTCTTTGAAATGATTAGCCTTATATGCCGATGAATTCGCATATAATGGGAATTCATCGAGATGTGCATCGAAGTATCTGAGCAGTCTCGCACGCTCGTTGGCCAACGACAGCATGTCGTTGGCCAACATGATCAGGCAGCGGCTCAGCATGAGGCGCACGCTGCCCTCAAACTCATTGCCCTCCCTCACGCCTCTGACCAGACACATGATGTCATCCATCTGCTCATCGGACACCAGCCTGCGCAGGGTGGCATCTGCCTCCTGCATGGCTGCCAGCTTGGACATCCAGTCCTTGGAGGTCATGCTGGTCTGTCTCGTGAGATAACAATAACCCTCCATGCTCCACACAACCGTCTGGATGCCCTGCTGTGCCTGGAGCGTGCTCCCCCAGCCTGGCACATCGGTGAGATGAGACATGACTGTGTCCTGAGCCACGATGAGGGCTACACGGCATTGCTCAATAAGTGCCTCTACTCTGGAGGAACTTGCCGGAGAGACTTCGTTGTTGGCCACAACGCCAAAGCCTGTAGGCGTGAGCACGAGGTCGAGGTGTCTGACTACGCCGAGGAAGGCATCGAGGCACACAACCTTGATGACTGCTACACGCAGTTCACCGCTGGTCTCCAGCGCCTCCTCGCCTACCTCGCCCAGTATCTGCCGGCTGAGCCGCTGATAGGACTCCTCAAAATGCTTTTCCACCGACTCGAACACCTCAGAGTGAGAGCTGGTGGCTGCAAGGATGCTCTGCTCGAAGTCATCCTTGCTGATCTGAATCTTCATTTTTGCCATGGTTTGAAACGATTGATGTCTGTTGGTCCTTATTTTTGTCTAGTGTCGTGAGTTCTATCATCGGCACGTCTACGGTCACTCCTCGGTCGGCATAGCCATTGTAGTGGGAGATGACGTGGTAAGGCTTGCACATGATGTCGTGGCAAGCCTTCTCGAGCGACTGCTTGAGGATGAAGAGCTCTCGCTTGTCTGAGCCGGAATTGTTCATCTGACTCTTGCCTGGTGTGGCTCCGATGAGGTTTGGATGCACGCCCAGCGAGAAGCAGAGGGCGTTGGATGCCTCGCTCATGTCGTCTGCCCAGTCGCCACCCTCCTTCTTGCTGCCCTCAGAGAGGTTGATGATGCGCACCATGCGCTGCTCCTTGCCGTTGGGGTCGAAGTAATAGCCCGTGATGAGCGCCTTGCCGGCATTCTCCGGACCGCACACGAAGTTGATGATGTTGTCCTTCTCCTGCAGGATGCGCTCCTTGCGCTTATCCGGGTCGATGATGTCCTCGTTGTTGCAGAGTTCCTCCCAGTAGTCGCGGTGCACCTCTATCTGGATGCGAGGAGCGGAGGTGTTCTTGATCATGTAGCGCTTGCCGATGCCGATGAGACGGTAGATGTCGTACCAGGCATCGTCGAAGATGCTGGCATAGTATGGTATCGGATAGTACTGCAGTCCGGGTGTCGGAATGCGTGAAATGATGGCAAACTTGCAGTCCTTGCCCATCTCAGGAGCCTTGCCCCTGATGCCGGTATATGGATCCGGAGCCTTGCCCATGCGCGCCATGAGGTCGCCCAGCGGGTCGTAGAGGTCGAGGAGCGGGATGACTTCGGTGTGGACAGGCGACATGACGTTGCGGAAGTCGCCGAAGAAGACATGCTCTATGCGCCCCTTGTCATTGGGTACCTGCAGGCGGCAATAGGAAACGTCCTTGTGGCGGATGTTGACTATCTTGGAGTGGTCACGGCTCAGGATGATGACCTCTACCGACCAGAAGAAGAACTTCATGTCTGTCGCCTGCTGCATGAAGACCTCGTGGATGGAGTTCTTCAGGCAGAAGTCGCGGATCTCGCTGTCGGTGGTGTCCTGCTTGGTCTCCCTGTCCATGAAGCGCACGCCCTGGCCGTAGCAGCACTGGACGTTGAAAGCCATGGCTCGCTGCGCAACCATGTTGCGGCGCAGCAACTGCTGCAGGGTGTATGGCATGTCGTTGTCATCGCCATAGTTGACATACTCGAAGAGCTTGCCGTCTGAAGTCTCCAGGATGCCCGTGGTGGCGTCGCCCACCTCTCCGGAACCCAGGAAACTGGTATCCTGCCCATACTGCTGCTCGATGGTGGTGGAGTCTGTAACCCTGCTCACTCCCTCTGCCACAAGGGCGTAGCGGCTGTAGGAACCGCTGGCTCCCACTTGCTGAAGCTGATATTTTTTCTTGTTCATATCATAAATATACTGGTAAGCCCAGGAACTGGTGAATGTAGATGTCCGGAACGGTGCGTACCTCGGCATTTGCCGGGTTGACAAGGCGGTGGAAGCCACCTCGCCAGCTGCTGCCCTTGACCAGCCATCCTGTGTAGTCGACGGTCTTGCCGTCTGAAGTCCACGCCTTCAGGTTGATGGTTGAGCGGTCTCGCTCTGCCTTAGCCAGGAGGCGAAGCACCTCTGTGATGTGGTAAGCCGTGCGTCTCATCAGTTGAAGGTATTATCGAATGTATTGTCAAAGATACGGCCGGCACGCTGCAGGTCCAGCACATTGTGCTGACGCTGTGCGTAGGTGTAGCTGAAGGTGAAGCGTGGCACGCTGTCGCGCAGGTTGTCGCGCTTGGACTTGGAGTCTGAGAGGGTGACACGCTTGCCCACCTTGGCAATGCCGCCGATGAAGTTGACAATGTAGACCTCGTCTGAGCGGAAGAGATCATCTGCCCAGTTGGCCATGTCTGTGCCTAGATAGCCCGTATCTGCGTTGAAGGTGCGCTGCTCTGTGATGCGGTAGTTTACCCTGATGCCGCCCATGTAGGCTGCATCGCGGGTGTACTGCGGGTCTACTTCGTGCTTGCCTGTGCAGTAGATGAGTTCCTGGCAGCCGAAGCTGTTGGTGAAGAGCAGAGTAGGCGCCACATCACGCTCCTCGCTGTCTATGATGAAGGTCATGGAGCGTGAGCCTGCCTCTACCACGTAGTAGAGAAGGTCGGTGTCCTCTGTCTCGAACCGTGACGGAGAGACGTCGATGGTGGTGTAGAGGTCGTTGCCGCCGGTGGCTGGTGCGGTAAACAGTTTTGTGGTTTTGTCGGAATAGTGTGCGGTGACCTGTGCCGCTTCCTTGCCCATGTAGTGGAGATACTCAAGTCGCCCCATGTAGGTGGTCTTGTGTCCATCGAGCAGGGTGAGGAAGTGGGTTGTGAGGAATGTAGAGCAGTCCACGCCCACGATGTCTACGGTAGAATAGTAGACCTGCAGGTTGGCTGTCTGCGTATCGGTGACTGTTGCCGAGTCGGTGTCTCCGGAGTCCGGAACCTGTTGCTCGGCGATGTTGATGGTGGCTGTGACTGCCAGCCTCCGGCGTGCATAGGGACGGAAGATGTCGGCAAGGTCGCTCACTCTGACCTCTCCATCGGCAGGATAGAGATACTCATCGTAGATGGTATCATCACCTATCTTGATGGTGACGAGCAGGCGGGTCTTGGCCGTAAGAATGTCGATGTCGGGGATGTTCTCAAGGAAGAAACTGCCCGACGGAAGTGATGTGATGGTCATATATTATCTTTTTTGATGCAAAGATAATATGGAGATGGTAAAAATAAAAATACGGCTGACTACCCTCACGGGCGGTCAGCCGTATCAAAGCTTTTCAAAACTTTGTAAAATTTTTCGTGCTGCAAAGGTACGAAAAATTATTCATAACACATGGTAGTATAATAAAATATATGAGTTTTTAACTTAAACCAGGCTGTCTGGCCTGACAACTCTCTCCCAGATAACCCATGCCACGGTTCCGTCTGGCTGCGTGGCTAAATAGTAGCCATGCTCCTGCAGATACTGGTTGATGGCTTCTATACTGACACCGCCCATGTCATCAAGTTCCGTGGCGATATCCTGGGTTGTTTTGAAACTCTTCTTGTATTCAAGACCGGTGACTGCATCCTTCACAGGGAGGCAGCTGCGGAAGTGGAAGTAAGCGTCGAGCAGGTCCTGCTCAAACTGCTCGCTGTTGAATTTTTCTGTATTTCTTGGCATAATCTTCATTTTTTAAAGGGTTAAACTTAAATACCGTCATCTGGGTGCTGTCGGTACAATGCCGACTCATAGAGGTCAACCCAGTAGCTCAGACGGGAAGCCCAAAGGTCGTATTTGGTCTGAAGCCTGGAAATACGTGCCTCCTCTCGCTCCAGTTCTCTGAGGTATCTGCCGACAATACGGTGGGAGACTGGATTAACACAGTATCTCGACTGAATCTTGGCGTACTCCACTAGCTTGTACAGCTCAACACGTATTCTATCAAGCTCCCACCAACGTTCATTGAGCGCATCGCGGATGCGACGGCGTCTAAAATATAGCAAGAGAACGTCTCTCTTGACTTTCTTCTTATTCTTTTTCATGCCTAATCGTTGTTTATGGTTTTCCACTTGGCCAGAGTCATATTGAGTGGCTTAGCCTCCTTAGCTCCATATCGAAGAGTAAAGTAGCGATGATCATGCCATCGGATAACAGTCTGCTTATGTGGAGCATCCTCGATGAATGCAACAGAACCAATAGTCTTGTTGGCTCTCTGAAATTTGAGTTCCACCTTATGGGCGTTCATACTTTTGCCAATATTTATGAAGTATTTGCACTTGCTGATGTCCTTGGTAGTCAGCTTGTGGATGCGACTTCTGCGGTTTCTACTTTTCTTCATCACTCACTCCTCCTTTCTTGTCCTTGGTCCAGCCTGGGTGCAGGAGTCCTTCCATGTCTCCCGAGAGTGCCCCCCCAGAATTTCTATAACGCTCGAAGATGTTGTGGCGCTTGCTCTGAATTTCCTCGTTGACTTCAGCCCAGTGGTTCTTGGCTTCAGCCTTGTTCTCGTTGTGGATTCTTCCTACTTCGTTGCGCTCTCTCTTCAGCTGTCGGAGGAACAATTCGTGCCCCTCCTTGGCTCTCTCGAACTCTTCGCGGGCCTTGCGGAGTTCAGCGTTCGCCTGATGCTCCTTCTTCAATATGATATCCATGGCGTCGTCATACGACTGCTGGAGGTCGGAAATCGCGGTGGCGTAGGCTCTTCTCGCCTCCGAGAGCTCAGTGGTGTTGGCTTCAAGCAGCGTGTGGAAGTCCTCTGTAGTCATCTTGTTCTCCATCATGCTACCTCCCCTCCGAAAATGAAACCACCAATCATGACCATCGCCATCACAGCTGCGAAACCAACCATGGTGAGCACAACCTCTCCATAGGTCACGGTCTCCTCGCAAAGGCAGGAGAAGGTCTCACTCTTGGTCTTGGCGAGCTTCTTGATTTCACACTTGAGGGCCTTGATGCCCTCCTCTACGCTGATGCCTACAGGTCTCACCTGCGCATCATTTAATAAAATAGAATTCTGCATATTGCATCATCTTGTAACCATTAACAGCCGATTGTACAAAAGGGTGGCGGCTGCATTCCCCGTTGGTTACAAGATGATGGCTTATCCGAGAGGACAAATCAAATCTTACGGTTCATGCAGCCGCCATGTATTGGGCATATCTATTTTCCCAGTTGGGAAAAATTATTTTCCCAGTTAGAAAAAAAGATTTTCCTAGGCATAAAAAAAGCCTGCGGCCAGAAGCCATAGGCGAAACGGTCGCCCTACCGGATAGACTACTATCATCTTGTAACCGTTGGCAAAGGTAAGAAGAATATTTGGAACCGCCAAAAAAAAAGCGAGAAATTTTAGAAGAATCTGCTGGAAATATGTTTTAGAGCATAAAATCGGGGTGATTTGAGGAGGAGGAGGAATAAAAAGGAATGAAAAGGAATGATTTTGCGGAATCATTCGGAATCATAACCAGGAATGACCGGAAAAACGACCGAAAACGACCGGAAATGACCGGAAACGACCGCAGGATCTTCCTTCGTTTCTGCCACTTCGAGGAATGGATTCCTCGGAAATTCCCCGATTTTCCACGTATTTTCCTCGAAAATTCCCCGATTTTCCCCGAAATTCTCTGATTTTCCCCGATTTTCTCCGATATTCTCCGAATTTTTTCCTAACTTTGCGGTGTTTTTACATTATAATATATATTAAGGTATGGAAAGAAAAGAGTATATGAACTTGGAGAAGCGCGTAACACTTCTCCAAATGACGGTAAATATTCTCGTTGTTATCTCTATTATTCATGGAATAGTGTTAATATTGCTGCAATCACCCCATCTAAGCGTGGTGCTATCCACCCTATTAAAGCAATTAAAATAGAGACGATAACACTTATCTTAGTCCATTTAAAGCTTTGCCTCTGCAGTATCAGATTCTCATCCTCTTTAGATTTCTTCTGACGGTATGGGTATCCTTCAATGCTCTCCATTATCATTCTGTCGTAAGTCTGCATATACTTCACACCCTTGTCCAGTATATGCCACATGCCCTCAGACTCCTCGATGTAGCCCTCGTTGGCCAATGGTGGAAGGATGAACCTCAAGTCAACATCATCAAGCTGGTTGTCAACCAGCGAGCCCCAGAGCTGCGCACGTGACTTGTCGCCCTTGATGAGCTCTCGGAGAACCAGACGAGCCTGCCTGCAGGTCTCAATATCTTGTAGTAACATAAAATTATCTTTTATACAACTATATCAAATATATGTGAATAATAAGTCCCCGGCACGGAATCGTGTCGGGGACGGTTGTGTGAACAGATAACCCTATGCTAACTGCAAAGAGCTAATGCGTTGTCCAATCTCCTGGACGGCACGATTGAAAATATCTTTCTGCTCGGAATTGAGCGTGTAAACATGACCGCGAACCTTAGAGCCATTGAGACGCTGAGAGAGCCATGCTGCGCTTTTACCGAAGTAATTCTGAGCGATGTACCGAAGTGGCAACAACTTGTAATCATCCTCTGCAAGTTGCTCACGCAAAGCTAGGACTTCACTCTGAAGTTGCTCCATCTTTTGGTTGATGAAAACCTTTGCCTCCTCTTTGTCACTATCATCAGCATTTAATTTGATGTAGTTTAAAATTTCTGTTTTTCGAGCTTCGCTCTTTTCGTCTTCCTTGCCTGCAAGAGAAGCGTATTCCTTAAGTAAATCTGCGTTATTATTCATATCTTATATTTTTTTTAAAATCCCCTCCCGAAGGAGGGGAAACATTTTACATCTTTTTTCTTTTCTTAATCAGAACTGAAAGCTGGTCTAAAACGCTGTCTGTAAACTTCCAATAAGTTTCATCATCAATGTGATAAGCTTCTCTCAGCCTGATGTAATCACTTAGCAGTTTCTTCTTAATTCTAATCTGCTTTTCTAACTCTTCTTCATTCATCTGTTGAATTTTAAATTGTTAAACATCTAGTTATCTATTCACGATGCAAAGATACATAAAATTCTTTTAATAACCAAATAAAACATAAACTTTCTTTTATGATTAACTCATTTTTAACATTTCATCCCCATCAAACACGGTTTTTACCTCTTTTTCTCATCATTCTTGAATGATGTCAAACAATGTTATTACCGCTTTTACCCCGAAATGAAATGTAGGGGTTCGCTCGAAAACGGCTCGTTTCTTGTGGCAATTTCATGGAAATTGGCATAAGTAGCCGTTTTCGAGCGGGCAATCAATGGCAATTGATTGCAAAATTTGGGCATTTTGCACAAATTTTCCACGGTCATTTTTGCCAACTTGCTGAAAATCATGGATTTTTGAAAAGTTGGAGCAAAAAAGGGCGTGCCTTGCTGTAAGCATAGCCCCCACCGCCCTACGCTCGGAGGCAATTGCCACGGCTGACTGGAGCGGTATATGTAAGGGTTTTGTCATGTGGCAATTGCCTCGTTCCCCGACTGCCGTGCCGAATTGCCATCGCTCTCGCTATCTCTATCCCCTTCCCTTTATCCGCGGTCATCAGCAAGTTTGCAAGCAAGTGAATGGGCAACGTGTTCCTATCACGTTGCCCATGGTGCCTATAGTCTACCCTTGTCGTGATAGCTGTAGAATGCTCCATCTGTTACTATCACATGGTCCATGAAGAAGATGCGCATGACTTGACAAGCCTTGGCTATCTGCTGGGTCAGCACATCGTCCGCCTTGCTTGGCTGCGTATTGCCCGATGGGTGATTATGCACGAATGCCATGATGGTTGCACCGCTCAAGACTGCCTCCCTCATGAGGATACGAATATCCACTGAAGTCTCTGTTATCCCTCCCTCGCTCAGTTTCACGCTCTTGATGAGTCTGAAATTTTGGTTCATTAATATGACGTGTGCCTGCTCTACCTTGAGGTCTGCCATCTGCGGAAGCATGTAGTTGTATATGGCTAGACTGCTGCCCATGTCGGGCTTGCTGCCCAACTTCTCCACTGCCCTGCGCTTGCCTAGTTCCAAAGCTGCGAGTACTGCCAACGCCTTGCAGTCGCCTATTCCCTGCACTACCTGCATATCGTCCATGGATAACTTTGCAAGGTTACTGAGATTGTTGTCTGCCATGTTCATCAGTTGCCTAGCCTGGCTTAGGCTTTCGGCTGTTCCTGCCCCTCTGTTGATTACCATGGATAACAATTCGGTGTTACTGAGTGAATCGAATCCGTAATTAGCAGCCTTGAACTCTGGGCGCTCATCTTCTAGTATATCATTGTACTTCTTCATGTTACGCTACTTTATTATAGTTGTTGTTTGATTTCTTGATGATATTAACACCCTGTGGGAAACATCTCTTTGAGTGTGCAACTGCCTCATAAAAGCCTTCTGCCATCTCCTGCAACACGCCTCTGTTGCTGATTGGGTCGTGGTGAATGGTGCGAGCCAAAAAGATTTCTCTCTCCACATAAGCACCTGCCGCCTCCAACTTTCTTCTGAAGTCCTCGATGGTCTTGCCGCTAGTCAGCAGGTCGTCGAATAGAATGACCTGCTTGCCCTTGAAGTACTCGCCATCTACTGAAACGTGATAAATGTCCTCGTTAACAACATGGCTGCCTCCGTTGTGGGTCGGCTTGCGCTCTCCGAAGATGTGAACGTGCTCGTTTGCGGTCTTGATGCCTGCTGCATTAAGGATGGCTGCGAGATAGCCGAATCGCTTGTTATATTTCCATTGTGTGCTGCATGGAGCAAAAACTACAACGAAGTCCTCTAAGATACTGCTATACTGCTTTGTAAGATAGCGAGCTAGCCACTCAGCGCAGATTTGTACCGCCACCTTATCGCCTGCCTTGAAGTCGTAGACGAAGCGGTTGTTTGCCATCTGCTGTGCCTTGTCAACGCAAAGGTTGATGTAAGCGTTTGGAACGTACTCAAAAAAATAGTTCTGTCTCATATCGAAAAATTTTATAAAGTTTGAAATTGTATTCTGGTAATGTTTGGGAGTCCAGAGATTTTTTCCCACTCCTGCTGTGGAGTATTTTTTTTAATTGCATTCCGTTCAAAGCCCGGTGTGCCCTTTCGATTTTTCCTATGCATTCAAAATGCGCTGGCAGAGGCAAACAGGTGTGGGGTTCTGTGTTAACAAAAGGTAAAGGTTTAGTGAAGCGTGAAGAACCTTTAGCTTTTGTTAACCCAGGTTCATACACAGGTTTGAATCGCCAGAAGCGACCTTTGCATAGGAAATTTCGGATGGGAACACATGACGGGCGGCGGAGAATGCAATAAAAAAAGTACGGAACAGCATCAAACTCACCATCGGAGATACCGCTTTCTCACACACCCAGAAAGAAAAAAGGCTGCCTACTCTCACGAGCAAGCAGCCAAGGAATCATAAAATAAATAAAGAATAAACTACATTAAAACTATATAAATCATTATCGAAAAAAGCCTATCTAGGGTAATAGTTGCTCATGCCTCCCGTGTAGAGGACGGTCTGAGGGAACTTGTCCACACCAATGCAGACGGTATCGAATGCATCGGAGAAGTCGGTGCGGTTCTCCAGCCTGTCCTCGTCTGTCTCAACGAGCTTCTCGCCTCGCTTATCCTTGCCGTTGTTGTAACAGCCGGCACTCTCGATGGAGATGATCAGGTCCTCGTTATTGTCCTGGTTGATGAGAACCATGTGGCGCGCATGTCCCTTGAACATGCGGTCTATGAGCAACTGCTTCTCAAGATGGTTCATCGGCTTGCCGATGTAGACCTCCGTAACGAGCCATCCATTCCTTCGCAGCACCTTGGTGATAATCTGGTAGAACTTATCGTTGTGAGTTGCATAGGAGTTGCCCACAAAGGTGGCATCGTAGTAAAAGATGACCCGCTTGTTTTTGAGATACTTATAGTAGTCGCAGAAGTCCTGAGCGAGCTCAGGCAACTTCCGGTCATACTTGACATAGAATGAGTTGACGATGCGCAACTTGGTATCAGAACCCACCTGCCCGACTACGAGACAGTTGATGTTGTTGTTGGCATCGCAGCCGATGATCAGCGGTAAACCGTCCTCCAGGTCGCCATCCATGCGGCAGTCTGGCTTGTCGTGCTTAGGGTCGAACTTATACTGCAGGTCATTGAGGAACCTGGTGTTCGGTGCCGTATAGAAGTTGCGATCCTCATCAAGCCCGGAGTAGAAACCATCCTGTGCAATGCCTACATGCTGGCACATGATGCTCGTTAGAAAGGTCATCTTTGGCAGGTCTCGCTTCATCTGTCTGATGAAGTCCTCGCCCAGAACTGCGAGGTTCTGAATGCTCGAGCACCTGGAATACACCAGGGCATAGGAGCGGAGGGAGTGCAGAACCTTCTCGTATTTCTGCACCTGCGACATGTAGTAATCGTACCGCTCTGGGTGAGCAGCCAGCTTGTTTCGGATGCTATGCAGATGCACCAGTACCGTCTCGAGAGTAGCAATCAGCTCCTTATCCATCTTCTTCTCCCACGACATGAACCAGGAACCTTTCTTTGTTGCTGAAGTATCTGAAGTAATGGTCAGACCATGGTGGAGACAGCAGTCACCGAACAACTGCTTGTTTCCACGGTTTGCCGGGAGCGTCTCATTGTTGAGCTGCTCCCAGTCAATAAATTTCGCCTCGTCAATGAAGACATGGTCGAGAGAGAGGGAGTTGGAAGTTCCGCTGCGGTCTTGAGAGATGATATTGAGATAGCTACCATTATAAAATGCTACGGTATTCTCCCAGTTCATAGGCTGGAAGTGCGGTTCCTGCCAATGCAGCGCCTTCCATGGTTTCTTGCCCACTATGTAGTGAACATCGCGCTTGTAGCCCCACTCTTCGAGGTGTACCAGAGCAGAAGGAAGGATGTTGGTCTGGCATCTCTTGACCGATGGCGCTACCATGCCCAAGCATGAACCCGGCATGTGCTGCACGGCATAGAGGATGCGGCCAGCCTCGACCACACCCTTTCCGGTACCACGGCCCCACTCGCAGACCAGCGTCTTAGGCATGAGCTGCAGGACGCGCGACTGCACGTCGTTGAAAAATAACTCCTTAGGTCTTGCTGTCATCATCTGGAAGTTCTTCAAAGTCAGCATCCTCGATGTCCGGCATCGAGTAGCGCTTCTCCATTTTTTTGATTTTTGCACGAAGATTTGGAATCTTCTGCAAACCGATGACTGTCGGATCATCTGTCATGCGGAACTCAACAGGAACAATCTTGTCGAATGCCAGCTCTGGCTCATCAGGCGTGTCGGTTCGGTTATTCTTGATGCGGTTTTTCTGCATCACGGCAAGCGCCCGGAAGTCGCCGGCAGCCTTAGCAGCCTTGCGGTCCTCGTCTATCTCCTGGTTGACCTTCCATCGCCAGAACTCCTTTGATGCCGCATTGAGATTACCGAGCATAAGCTGGCAGAGATGAATATCATCGTAAGCCTGGCTTTCGCTGACCCCGAACATCGCCTTGTCCTGATCAACCATCTCCCTGACGGTAAAGCGTGGATAGCGCAGCCAGAAGGCGTAGCAGCCACGCAGCCGCTCCACTCTCGCCTTGATGATGGCAGAGATGTGAAGTTCCTGAAGTTCATCCTCGTTGAGAGGCATGTACTTCATGTAGTCATCAATGTTGACTGGTAGACTCATATCTAACTGAGGTTAGCCATAATCTGCGAGAGTTGCGACATGATGGACTGGTAGGCTCCTGGAGAGCCAACCTTGGCGAGCGCTATATTATTGATGCGTAACTCATTAGCGGTCTCCGCTAAACCTTTGAGGTAGCGGTGTCGATAGGGTGAGCGCGGCTCCTGCAGCTCCAACTGCATGGCCATGGCCTCGTCGGGAGGCAGTTCCATCATGATGGGCACCTCTTCTACCGGTGTCATGGTCTTTGCCAGGTCATAGACCGTCTGCAGGTAAAGTTCACTCTCTTCCAGATAGGGAAATTGTTGTCGTATCATCCAGCAAATTATTAAACATGTTATTGAGATTGAGATAGACATCTCTGTCAGTCGTGATGAACGTGCACTCAGCACGGTCACCATACGTCTGGTTCTGAGATGTAATCACAGAGACTAACCACTCGCTGTTAGCAACGAGCATGACTTTGGAGTGGTTGAGCGTCAGTTTAACTTCATCAAAAGCCTCTGTCATCAAGCGACTTAGCTTTAAAGTTTTACTTGAAGCTTTAATGTCTGCCACTAACACTGAGGAGTCAACCAACCCTCGCTTGCGAAGGTTGATGACTCCACAGAGGAAGGCATCGGATGTGGAGAAGGTGGTGACAGCAATGTGCGCTGCACCTGTCTGCTCCAGAATCCACCCCAACAGACCAAGGGTGTGAAGACCTTGGCCCAGGAAGACCTGCGAGCTACTCTGCTGAAGCGGCTTCAGGACTTGCTGTATCTGCTTCGCCCTCATCTGTAACCTCCTCTTCTGCACTCTCTGGCTGCTCCTCGCCATCGGCTGAAGCCTGCTGCTCAACGGTTATGCCAGCCTGCTGAAGCTTGGCGATGGTATCAGCGGTGATTTCAGCCTTTGCTGTAATCAAGAGCTGCACACGCTCATTGACCTTAGCCCGCAAGGCATCAGCCTTGTCTGTGTTGCCAGCCTCCACGAATCCAATGAGTTGGTTAAGGTTCTTGGTGATGTAGGAGCGAGCATTGCCTATCTGCTTGGAGGTGATGTCAGCTACTGGCTGCTCATCCGCTTGCTTCTCCTCGGCATCACCCGGCTGGGCATGGTCGTAGACGTCCATGGCCTGCTTGTAAGCATAGTACTCCTCCTTGAGTGTAAGGAGCATGCGCTTGAAGTCTTCGTCAGCAGCATGCAAGCCCTCGTATCTGTCACATGACATGTCGTAAGCTTTGCAAGCCTCAAAGTGTTCCTTGATTTTTTTCCAAAGAGCGCAGTTGTTATCCCAGATAGCCTGGATGTTTTCAGGCAACTGGTCATGATCTGCTCGTTTGCCCTTGGCTACGATGGCAGAAGGCACGATGGAATCGAGGTTTTCTGACTCCACGACCGGAAGATGAGGTGCTAGCTGCTTTGCAATCTTGTCTGCTTCTGAGGTCTTGTCAACCGCAGTCTGAAGAACTGGCGTGATTGCCTTGTCATAGTTGCGGACATCATCGATGGTCATGCCTTCGATGCGATAGTTGAGATGCTTCTGCAGCTCATATTTGAGCAACTCGAGTTTGCCCTGAGGGTCGAAGTTGATGAGTTGATAGAGGTGGCGGTTGTTATTCATCTGAAGGAGGAGCAGCGCTCCCTCTCGGATATTGGCGTCAGTATGCTCGCAGTCAAACCACTTCTTCAACTTTTCTGTGAATTTCGGATCATTCATAAAAAAAGAAAATTAAAATGGCGAGGCGAGCTCATGTAAGCATCGCCCCGCCACTGATAGTAGTTATGTAGGAAAATCGAATCCCATTTTTAATGGCCGCCTGTACTAGCATCGACCTCCACCGGCTTGCAATCCTTACCAGAGATGGTACCTTCAGCAGTTGTGAGGGTACCGAAGTAGAATGGAGGCATGGTCTCGCAGTTGACAGAGATTTCCAGCGTGGTATTGGTCTCGTCAGAGATGCCTGCACCTGAAGACTGAGATGGTGTAACGTCGACCTCGAAGGTCTCGTCACCAAACTGGCGAAGTTTGCCGTTGCGCTCAGGTACCATGAAGATACAGTCATCGTTGAGAAGGATTGATGCCAGAGCAGACGCTTCCTCCTCAGTACCAGGAAGAATGAGTGTAGCCTTGAGGTTCATGGTCTTACAGCCATGCTCACCCTGTGCCTCTGGAGCGAAGAAGCTCTTGTCTGTGATGAAGGCTACCTTATACCACACCTTGTCTGCCTGAAGGGTGTGGTTATCCTTGATGACGAGATAATCTTTAAGTGATGCTGCAGCCTCCTTCTGTGGTTCAGCAAACTTGGTGATAAATCGTCGTGGAGTGAAGAAGCCGTAGGCTCTGACACCAGGCAGTCGCTTCTCACCAGGACACTTCAACACATCCTCATAAATGTCTGTGGTTGAAGCACATGTTTTCTTTGTTGCCATATATATATAATATAATGTATAACCATGGACAGCTATCCCCTACTCTGAAGGGATAGTGTCGTAACCGAAGAGGATGCGCTCCTTGGAAATCGTCTCGAACTGAGTACCGAAGTACATGGTTGCCACGAAGTCAACAAGGAAGTGAGAGTCAAGAGAACTCTCTACACCAAAGTTTGCCTTGTCGCCATCGGTGGCCAAACCGATGAGCATGTTGCTGCCAGGAGTGATGATCTTGTAGCCCTTAGGCACGTTATCAAGACCTACGAGGGTGCAGTTGCTGGCACCATCCATCTTGTTGTGGTTGAACTCATTGTTCCAGTTGACTGTTCCGTATTTATCTCGATAACAACGGCGGTAGAGCGTGAGTTCATGGCTGTTCATGAACATGTATGTATTGATGCCCTGCAGTTTAGCATCGGCAGCATCATAGAATGCTTCGACAGCATCGACAGCGTTGACACCAGTCATCGCAGTTGTATTGAAGAGGTTGCCCTTCTCAACAGCAATCGCCTTGGACTTGATCTCAGCATCGGAGATGGTCTTGAAGCCATCAGCGAGGTCTGCGGTACCAGAGCCAGCTGGGTTACGCTTCATGGTGAAGAGGTTCTTGAAGAGTGCTTCACCTATCTTGCCTGCCAGGAACATACCAATCAGTTTGGTGATAGGCTGGTTTTTGAGCGCTTCACCCTGGAAAACATTTGAGCCCCAGATAGACTCACGAACAGCATTTGGTTCAAAAGGCTTGACGCATGAACCAAGGAATGTCTCCAAGGTACGGCCTGTGATGGTAACGCCATTCTCATCCTTGCGAGTAAGAGAGTATGGCCCGAGCTCCATATCGCCTGCGAGCTCTCCGACAGTCTCCTTGCCACGAACGCCCACGCGTCGGCTCATGAATTTTGCAGCCTCGTCAAGAGCGCGTACCGGCATCTGAATGATGTCCTTGCGGTACTTAGCGAAGCTGGTCTTCAGAGAATCAGGAGTAATTTGAATTGTATTTTCTAAAGCTGCCATTTTAATTAATCTGCTTCAAAGCTTTGAAAATTTCACCAGCGTCAACGTTGTCAACCTCCGGTGTGACGTCCTCATGGGTATCAGAACCCGGTGCGCCCTTGAGATCCTTGATCTCCTTATCCTTGTCCTGGATATCCTTGTCCTTCTGCTCTACCTTCGCCTTCAGGTCCTTGACCTCCTGGCTTGCTTTGTCGAGCTCAGCGGACTTGTCATCCAAGTCCTTCTGTTTCTGGGCAAGAGCATCCTCGATTTTCTGCATCTCTGCATCGGTGAGAGTAATCTTCTCATCGGTAACCTCAAAATCCTCCTTGCGATTGAGGAGGGTCTGAAGATTGAGGAATTTTTTCTTCATGTTAGAAATTTGAATATTATTCTTGAACATATCTCTGAGTGTGGCGGCAACCTTCTCGAGAAATGTTTTAGAGGGCTCATCAGCGGTCGCTCCAGGCAATGGCGGCAAACCCAAGTTGGAGCAGAAAGCATTGGTGAAGCGCTTGGAGAGATTGGTCTGACGCTTCTTGTCTTCGTCATCAAGGTCTCTGATCTCGTCTACGAGGCCCAACTCTAAAGCTTGCTCCGGACGCAACCAATTCTCCTTGCCCATCTGCTCCAGCATCTCTTCGCTGGTCTTGCCTGAGCGTTTGGCATAGACGGAAGCGATAACCTTGTCGATTGTGTCGAGGTCATCGCGCTGCTTCTGCCAGAGTTTGATGATTTCGTCAAGCTTCTGCTTGTTGGCAGACTCCCAGACCGTGACTCCTGTGGAGGCATTGTGAATGAGCATGGTGCTGCCGACTGACATGTCTACATGTTTGGCACCCATGCACAAGACTGTAGCGATGGAAGCGGTCATGCCCATAATGTGGACGTTGACATGTCCATGGTCCTTGATAAGTTGATAGATGGTTAAGCCTTCATCAACATAACCACCCGGCGAGGAGACGGCGATATCCACCTCCTCGTCAGGGTGAGCGTCAAGGTAGGCCTTGACATCCTTGGAACGTGTACCGTAGGTGCCCGACCACCAGTCGTAGCCAGCTCCGATGGTACCGCATATCATCATTCCGTATTTCATGCGCTTATCTTTTTTGATGCAAAGATAATATGGCAATTGCCAACGGAAAAATACGTAAATCAGGCTAATAAAGGTGCTTTTCGAGAACATCCCCACTGAACCGTGTATTCGACCATGGTTGAAGATGCGAGGGAATCGGGGTGAACATCTGACATATTTATAATAGGATATGGACGCTCCTTGTTGCCGATGAGATAGCGCTTACCCTCGATGGTGGTGACCAGATAGGCATAATTGCCGCTCATGTCCAGATCTTCGCGGCATGTGCGGAATGTAAGTTTATGGGTGTAGAACCGCTGACCATCCTCTATTTTGTCTGTGATTTCCAGTTTGGCAGGCTTCTGACACTTAACGACCGGCCAATCATAACTCTCGGGAATGTCAAAAGTGAGGTTGCCTAGCAGTGTTTCGAAAGGCAACTCGCTGACAGGAATTCGCTGCACGGAGCAGATATAACTAAGTCTTTTCATAAGCTGTTAAAATTTCGCGTCTGTTCGCATCTGTTCGCACCTGTTCGGTGTTGAACAAAAACAGGGCTATAGTAGATGAGATTTTTTCATGAAAAATCGTCTTTTTTGCATCTTTTAAGATTAAAGAGATTGATGCCTTTCTCTTGGTAGGCCTTACGCATGCGATACCACTTCATCCGGATTGTCTCTGCATATTCTATGTCGATACCCTGCTGTTCACACCAGGAGCGGAAAGCAGACATCTTTTTACACGACATGTCATTGAGGTCTCCGAGGTCACTCCACATGTTGATGCGGAAGAGATCGTTGATGCTCTCGGTGAGTGCCTGCTTGGCATGACCGCTAAGGAAGTTGTAAGTCTCAGGGCTCTTAGACTTGGAGTAAGGTATGCAGATGGCAACATCTCGCTCTCCAGGTTGCTCAGGCAGGTTATTGATCGGGCGCTTAGATAGGAACCGGCGCAGAACAGCATTCTCGTTGCTGGAGGACGGGAATTCCACGGGATCGCCGAAAGAATGGGTGAGCCACTGCTTCAAGTATGGCTCGACCTTTACATAAACTACGAATTTACTCATATTTCTGTAATTAAAAACACCGCAAAGTTAGGAAAAATAATCGAGATATTCCTACGTTTATAGGAAAAACTATCTGTACTGCGCTAAAAATCCTTGTTTTTAGGGAAAAAGTAGCATTAGAAAATCAAGGAACCCATTTTTGGGCAATTCATTTGTGGCAATTGTGGCAAAAATGTTAAGTGCTTGATTATTAATATTATAAGTCTTTTCTTATTGACACAAATATATAATAGAATTGCCACATTGCCACAACCTTTGCCACACTGCACTTCTCGTTGCCACAAATTGCCACAATATTGCCACAAGCACGCAACTTCTTAACTCTCTGGTAATCAGCGATGCACTAATTGCCACAATTGCCACATGCTTTTAAGTCGCGTGTGAGTGGTCGGGAAAATCTCGGAACACCAACAAAAAAGCCCCCAGAGGAATCTCTTCCCCTGGAGGCTACTATCGATATGATCTAAACAAAAAACTTATTTCTACTATAGTGGCGAAGGTTCCATGCCTAGAGCCTTCTGCTCTGCATCTGTCATGACATAGGGATCCCTGGTCTGTTTCTGCTCACCATCTACCTCTGTGTCAAGATCGATGCCATATCTGTTTGACACCATGTTATAGTCAAAACAGAGAGGCCTGTCTTTATAATACAACTTCTGACGGCCAGTGATAGTACCATTGGCATCTGTCTTCTCTACTGTCTCCGGCAAACCGCTCGGAGTGAACTTGATAAATCGCTCAGGGTTTTTGGTAGAACCATAGAAGTCAGCACCTATCTGAAGGTAGTGCAACAGCGACTCCTTTGGAAGGAGGTTTTCATCCATCTGCCTTCCCAGTTTGCGGTAAACCGCCATGGTAATGTCCTTGCGAATCATCAGGATGCTCTTTGGCATCGCCCAGTTGTCTATCTTGAGTTTGTTGGTAGCCAGAGTTCCGCAGGTCTTAATCTTGAAGTCCTGGTCCTTCTTCAGCTCACCCATCTGTACTGCAGCATTGACTATATTCCAGAACCCAGCCACCTCATCGGTGGTGTTGCACATGCTGTTCTGCGTCTTGACTCCCTTAACAACTACTCCCAAAAGGTCACTGTAGCTGAAAGGAAAGTCGATGTAATCTCTGATTGCGAGATAGGCTGCCAACGGCACCTTCCAGTTTGTCATGATGCGGTCCAGGATACTCTCACCCTCCAACCGCTCCTCCAAATCATCACTTGCTTGCTTCCATGCATTACCGAAGCAGCCCTGGAACTGGTCACGATGCTTCAGTAGCTGAAGAGTGATGTGTGTAGCACCAATCTGGCGCATACGCTCCAGCTCCTCGAAGTTCTGTTTCTCCTCACGTGTATGCTCACCCTTGTCGAAGGTGAGATAGATGAGTCGGCTGAAGAGGGCGATATCTGCAGTAGGCATTTCCTGGCCAGTGAGGATGATGCCAGAGTCTACCTTGGCCTGCATGAGCTTCTTATCCTTGTCCATGTTCATCTTGGTTCGACCGATACCATTCCATAAGTCCTTGAGCCACTCCACCTTATTCTGTGTAATGGAGTTTTTGTATTCATCGATGTGCACCAGGGCGTCGCTAACTCCTCCTACATAGTCGGAGAGTGCTGGCATTGATGCGTTGGTGATAGACAACGGCTCATACTTAGTTTCATATTTATAGAAGAAATTCATCAGCGTTGCAGCGAATTCTGTCTTACCGCATCCCTTCGGACCAAAGGCATTGAGGAGCGGGAAGGAACGACTCTTGCCGATGACTATGTCTCGGAAGAGGGTCGCTATATAGAAGCACAGACCCACTTTGGCGTTATCGCCAAAGACCTGTACGACCTTGGCGAAGAAATCTGACTGACTAGTTGGATTGTCGACCATCTTCTCATGCCGGAACTTTTTTTCTGACACGTACAATTCCCGACTATCTTTATTGAGTTTGCTCATGGCCGGAAGATAGTACTTGCCAGCCTGCAATCTGAGTATGCCCATATCATCTATTGGAATCCAGGTACCATCTTCGCTCGCTCCGTTACAGAATGCATAGAATCCTTCACGCTGCCAACCTAGCTGTTTTATAGGGTCTGCTGTCTCGGTCACTCTACCGAGATAGCCTAGAAGCTTGATAAGCTGCTCATCTTTGGCCATCCAGATATAATCTCCTATACCAAACAGTCGCTTGCGAAGCGAACTGCTCGATGTAATCTCATCCATATTGAGTTCGATGAGTCTTGATGGTTCCTCTCCGTTATTCTTGATTTCGAAGAGGCGAACCGGGTTGAAATCATCACGAATATGGAAGAGAGGCTTCATTTTGAAGTTGGACCACTGGATTTCATCACCCTCTTTGTTTGTACCCCAGTAGCAGTTATCGTGCTCCGTGAATCCGAATTCACGGAGCATCTTGATGTCTCCCTTTCGCTCACGCTCCTGCTTCTCGCTCAGTTCTGCCTCCTTGGCTCTCTTGAGTGTATCCTTCCACTCTCGAGAGTGTTTGTAGGTAGCGATAAGACTAGTCAGATAGCTGCTTCTCAGGTCTTCATCCTTGATTAACATGAGGAGCCCACAGATATCTGCAATTGCTTGCAATCTATCCTCTGTCGTAAACTCATCGATATCTTCTGCTGTTGGCCAGTATCTGCGGCGGCAGTACCAGAAAACGAACTCCTCCTCACGCATCTGTGAGAAGTGTCCCTTGTCAGTTATCCACGAGTCCGGGTCCTCCTTCTTCGGAGCCGGATAATCAATCGGTATCTCCCGGACATTAACAGTAAATCCGACCTGTAAAGCAGATCGACCATTGGCAAACACATTAGCTGTCCCTGCAGGAAATTCATTACCTGGTTTAAGTTCGTCAGCATCGGGGATGAATGTCACCCTCTTGCTGATGCGGTAGAGTTGCTTCAGCTGGTTCTCGGTCCATGAACCGCCCAGTGATGCCACTGTATTGAGAATGCCGATAGACTGAAGCTTGAGCACGTCTGGAGCACCCTCGACGAGATAGAATTTATCCCGCAACCGAGCCTCCTTCTGTGCGAAGTTGATGCCAAAAACCGAAGTGTCCTTGTGATAGACGAGACTGTTCTTCAGGTTGAGGTACTTGCAGATATCCTTATTATCGGACATGGTTCTGGCCGTGAAGCCTATGACTCTGCTCATCTTGTCATAGATAGGTATAGTGTAGCGGTCTCGGAGCATGGCGAACTGGCCGCGCTCACCATTACCTATGAGGCCAACTTGCTCCAGGATATCTAAGTCCAAGCCTTTTTGCGTTGCCCAGGCTATGAAGCCTTCTACTGGTGCATAGCCGATGCCGAAGGTGCCGATAGCATCCTTGCCCCATCGTTTGCAAACTGCCTCCCGTGCTTTATTAGCAGCGGGATTAACCTTTTGCATACACTCTGTGAAGTAGCTCTGCGCATAGTTGAGTGCTATGCGCAGGGACTCCTGCTCCTTTTGCTTCTCCTCTTCCTCCTTGCTTGGTCGCCACTCGTCCTCTATCTCCTCATTTAGATATTTCTTTGCGAGTTCCTTGCAGGCAATTGGGAATTCGAGACCATTCTTCAGTTTGCGGTAGAAGCTGATGACGTTGCCGCCGGAGCGGCATGAGCCAAAGCATCGCCAGCAGTTTGTGCCTGTATCCACATAGAATGATGCAGTATTCTCATTGTGGAACGGACAGCAAGCCCAATGACGGTTGCCTTTCTTCGCTGAGAATTTAATGCCTTCATCCTCGGCTACATCCAGAATGGAGACATCACTTATAATGCGATCTACTATCTCTTGTTTAATCATATCTTTATATTTAGTGCTGCAAAATTAACTTAGATCTTCCGAAAAAGAAAGTACTAAGATAACCTGCGCATGAACTTATCAATGTCTTCATTGACAAAGTAGCGAATCTGACGCTTATAGGCGTAGTCTCGCTCCATCATCAACTGCTGGAGGATGCCCTTATATTTGCCCCCCCCGCTTGTCGAATGCCGCTCTAATCTCGCGGTCACTCCAAAACTTAATTCTAGTCCTCATAACTTCGGTTTATAAAATGAACACTTGGAGTTGGCCATGAAGAACTCATAGTCATGCTCCGACTCTATCTCGTTGTACAGCTTGCGGTGTGAACACCCCCAAAACTTGCAGGTTCTGCCACTGCTACGGGCACATGTATTATGACACTCTACGAATATCTTGACTTGTTTCTCCTTCTTCTTTTTCATATTTCTATATCAAACCATGGTAATCTGACTGACTTGGATATTGTATCTAATTTTGATACCTGCAGACATTGCCCATTGTCTAACCACCAATATTCCATGACTTCATTAATACACATGTATGCTAAAATGCCATAATCATTCTGCACATAAAAATCTTTATTCTCTAATGTTGCGAATCTAGAGATTAATAATATAATTTTGGCTTTTATATCTTTACTGCTCATAGAATATGCATAAAACAATAAATTTATACTCCACATAAATCCTAAAGCAACTGCACCAGGAGCCATTGATGCAGTTGCGCTTGTAGCGGCATCGATGGCAAATCATAGGTTCAACTGATGAACTACCTTGATGATGTCTCTTGTCGACTGCAGCCCCAGTCGCTTGGTCATTTTGCGAAGCTGTGCAGAGACTGTATTCTTAGATTTGCCAAGAATCTGGGCTATCTCTCTAGCAACATAACCCTGTGCAAAATACTTTGCTACCTCAAGCTCTTTAGGGAAGAAAGGAGTCTTCAGCTTTGGGAGGCAGATTATGTTCTCTCTAGGACATATGCCTCTGAGAGGGCAATCGACTTTCTCCAGGTGCAGAATGGTTCCATCTACATCGAAGCATAGTGTATCGTTGGAACCCAGGTTGCAACGGATAAAACGATCTGTTATTAGAAACTTGAAATAAAGTTTGTTTGGCTTACTCTTGGCGTATAAGTCTGCCAGGTCCTTATACGCCTCCGGGTAAAGCCGACTCACCAACTCAGCCATATGGTTGATGATTTCCGGATGCTCTGTACTGTAGCTGAGCACCTTGCCATCATGGCCATAAAAACACACTTCTCCTTGTGGAGACACGAAAAATTCTACTTGCTTTTCCATAAGCTTTCTTTTATAACTGTTTTTACTACCAAGAGATCTCTTGGATTAAACTTGGTCCTGCCAGTCAACTTCTGCTGAACAGTATTGTAACAGAAACCATACTTTGTCATGAGAAACTGAATGAGCTGACTCTTCTCTTTTTTGGAAAGAGTCGCGTAATAACCTTCAATAGTTAATGCTCCATTTTTAACTTCATTTTCTTGCATATCTCAATTTTAATTGCTAAATTTGTGGGCAAATATAAGAAGAATTATTGGAAACTCCGCGGTTTTGGGAGAAAAATCCTATTTTTGCGGTGTTATTTAACTTTCATTTAGTGATATTAGGTTATGTTTAACGGAGATTTAGTGAATCGACTGCTCAAGGAGCAGAAAAAAACAGTCGGTGAAATGGTGGCTTTTGTCTTCGGTCAGAGTTCACACATATCAACGACCTACTTTAAAGGTAGAACTTACATTGACTCTCGATACCTTGAGAGGTTATCAGAATTTTTCGAGGTACCAATTGAGGACTTTTTTCTCTCCAATGAAGAGTATGATGATAAAAAGTTAGAAAATACGAATGTTCATCACATCAGCAACTCAACTGTAAATATCAACAGTAGCCCTGATGTATTGATGGGTGTGATCAACAACCAAAAGGCGATGCTCGACCAACAGGCAGAGCAGATCCGATGGCTGCGTGACCAAGTTCAACTTCTAACAAAAAACTACGTACAGCAATAAAAAAGACTTTTCCACTCTCTTATTTCATGTAGCAACTGACTAATTTATAGGCTGTTGCTACACCCTATAAGGGAGCGAAAAATCGGTACAGAATGTAAAAAACATCAGATATCGCATATTGATTATCAATAAGTTATAGGAAGGATATGGAGTCAATACTATCCAGTAATCCCGACCAAACAATCATATAGACTTAAAATCCGTAAGCCTATGAAGTTTTTAAAGGATTTTTTTTATATCAATCACCATGAACGGCGAGCATTACTCGTAATCCTGACCCTGCTCGTTGGCAGTACCACAATGATTTTCATTGTAGGTTCTAAAGAAACGATGCCCTCAGAAAAGCAACAAGCCCATAACGACAGTATCATCAGACATGCCACGCGGCAACAGCCAGGCTATTATGACGAAGAACTTCAGTCGAGCGAAGTATTCGCCTTTGACCCCAATACGGCAAGCCAATCTGATTTCCAACGGCTGGGACTGGAATCATGGCAAGCCAGAAACATCATCAAATATCGGAATAAAGGAGGTATCTTCAGGACACCTAGAGACTTTGCGCGGGTTTACGGACTAACCAAGAAGCAATTCGAAAAACTGCTGCCCTTTATCAGAATTGGTAAAGACTACCAGCCGGCTGCCAACTTTTACCCAAGAGAAAGATACAACTACGGCTATCAAGAGACAGCTATAAAAACTAGAGAAGAAAGGAAGAAGGACACTACCCAATACAGTTATCCACGAAAACTGAAAGAAGGGCAGTATATCAACATCAATTCTGCTGATACGACCGAACTGCAGAAAATTCCCGGCATAGGCTCTTACTATGCCAGAAGCATCATCCGATACAGAGAGCAGTTAGGCGGTTTTGTTTCCATGAGCCAGATACAAGAAGTGGAAGGCGTGCCCGAGACAGCCCTCCACTATATGAATATTGATGCAAAACATATCAGAAAAATGAATGTCAACCAGCTCAGTTTAGCCGAACTGCGCAAACATCCTTACCTGGACTTTTACCAGGCAAAGGAAATCGTAAACTACCGCAGAACCCATGGTCCGCTGAAAAGTGCTGAAGAGCTGCGTCTCCTCAAAGACTTTCCACCTGCCGAAATAGAAAGAATCAAGCCGTATCTTGCCTACTAGGGGCAAGATAGCCTGTCTGCAAGTTTGCCGGTGCCTGTCTGCAAGTTTGCCGGTTTTGCTAAATGACACCAAACTGGTGCAGGAAGATAAGGAAAATACAGATTGGACAGATAAAACGGATGGTGAACAGGAAAACAGGGAAGAGAGTTCCCTTCAGGGTTCCCCAGTTAGTAAACTCATCACGCACAATCTTCTTTGGCACATACCATCCCAGGAACAGACAGGTGATGAATGAACTCAACGGCATGAGCAGCTGGGCAGTAAAGTTGTCACAATTGCTCAGGAAATCCTTGCCGAAGAAACCCAAATCAGGTACGGCACCCTGAGAGAGCGAACAGAATACAGCTATGATGCAGCAAACGATGGTCTCGAACCATGCTCCCTTGGCACGGCTTATCTTACCCTCCTCATAAATAAAGGCGGTACCTATCTCGTGCATCGAGATGGTAGAAGTCAGGGCTGCCAATACAAGCAAAGCATAGAACAACACCGAAATCACATAACCGACAACCGGCATGTTACCGAAAGCCTCCTGGAATACGTTTGGCAAGGTAATGAAGATGAGCGAAGGACCGCTGTCTGGCTGCACACCTACCGAGAAGGCTGCAGGGAAGATCATCAAACCTGCCAATACGGCGATTACCGTATCAATGGTCACAATCTGAGTAGCCGACTTCAAGAGATTAGTCTGTCTGTTGAAGTAAGAGGCATAAGTACACAGACATGCCGTACCCATACTCAAAGAGAAGAACGCCTGTCCCAGCGCTTCGAGCAACACGTTTTCATCTACTTTAGAAAAATCCGGCTTCAGCAGGAACTCCACTCCTTTCATCGCTCCCGGCAGAGAGCAGGAAGCAATCACGATAACTACCAACAGGAAGAAAAGCATCGGCATCAGAATCTTGGATGCTTTCTCTATACCATTGCGCACACCGCGTACTACCACCATGTGGGTAAGCAGGATAAAGCCTACTGCCCATAAGGTAGGACGGATAGGATCGGCTGAAAAAGTCTGGAAATAGGTCTTCACATACTCCGCGTCGCCATGAACACCACCCATGATGCTGGCATAGAGATACTGCAGGCACCAGCCAGCCACTACGGCATAGAAGCCCAGAATAATCATAGAGGTGATGACACCCATCAAGCCCAAAGCACCCCAAGCCTTATGCTTTCCCAAATTGGAATAAGCTCGGGCTGCATTAGAAGCGGAATGACGGCCGATGATGAATTCACTCATCATGCCAGGCAATCCGAGCAGAATGATACATACCAAATAGATGAGAATGAAGGCGGCGCCACCATTCTGACCTGCCATATAAGGGAAGCGCCATACATTACCCAAACCGACTGCCGAGCCGGCTGTGGCAAGAATAACGCCCAACTTACTACCAAAATTTCCTCTTGTTTCCATTATCTAAATCTTTAATGTGTAGTGTTTGTTGTTATCCGAAGACCCCAAACTGGTTCAGGAATACCAGGAAGATGAGGACAGGACAAACGAACTTAATCAGGAAAAGATAAATACCGAAGAGACGGCCCTTCAAGGTTCCCCAGTTAGTAAACTCATCCTGTACGATCTGCTTAGGTACATACCAGCCCAGGAACAGGCAGGTAAGGAATCCTCCCAGAGGAAGGAATATCTGACCCGTAACGAAGTCGAACCAATCGAACAGCGCCTTTCCGAAGAACGAAAGCTTATCTGTTGCACCCAAAGAGAGCGAACAGAAGGCTCCGATGATGGCACAGGAAACCGTAACGATGGTAGCACCTTTCTTGCGGTCTATCTTCAACTCCTCGTAGAAGAAAGAGGTATTCACCTCATGAAGTGACATCAGCGAGGTCAGGGCAGCTACCGACAGCAACACGTAGAAGAGCAGCGAGATGATCCAACCCAATACAGGTAACGATGCAAACGCCTGATTAAAGACATTCGGCAAAGTGATGAAGATGAGCGAAGGACCACTATCCGGTGATACTCCTACAGAGAAGGCTGCAGGGAAAATCATCAGACCAGCCAGTACTGCTACCAGCAAATCGATGATGGAAATCTGCAAAGCACTCTTGAAGAGGTTGGTCTGACGGCTGAAGTAAGAGGCATAGGTACAGATACAGCCCATACCGATACTCATAGAATAGAACGACTGACCCAAGGCATTCAGGAACACGTTTCTGTCTACCTTTCCGAAATCAGGCTTCAACAGAAACTCCACGCCCTTACCAGCATCCGGCAACAGACAAGCTGCTACCACAATAATCAAAAGCAGGATGAACAGGAGAGGCATCATCACCTTAGAAGCCTTCTCTATACCGCCGCGCACACCATGAATAATCACGAAATGACAAATCAGGAATATCGCTACCGTCCACATAACCGGACGCACAGGATCAGAAGAAAACTCCTTGAAGTAATTCGCCACAAAGGTAGGGTCACCATGCAGTTCGCCCATGATGCTGGCATAGACATACTGCAGACACCAGCCCGAAACCACCGCATAATAGCCCGTAATCAGGAAACCGGTAAGCACCTCAAGATAGCCTACCCACTTCCAAGCCGTACCATTAGAGAGTTTGGTATAGGCACGTGCGGTATTTGAGGCACCATGACGGCCGATGATAAACTCAGAAATCATACATGGAATGCCCAACAGGAGCACACTTCCGATGTATACAAGAATAAAGGCTGCGCCACCTTCCTGACCAGCCATATAAGGGAAGCGCCATACGTTACCCAAACCTACGGCGCCACCTGCTGTAGCAAGAATCAATCCTATCTTGCTACCAAAACTTCCTCTATTTGAATCTGTCATTTCTATCTTTCTATTACTAATTTCTTAATTTTTGATTTTTCTTCGTGCAAAATTATAAAATAATTCTGAAACATATGAATTATTTGAAAGCAAAAACACAAATTTAGTAATATTTATGCTATTTAGTCTGTTTTAGAACGCAGAAATGACCTTTTCTATACATTTTCTAGCGATATTCAGCCGGCAAGGTATCACGCCACTTCGAGAAAGGATTGCCCAAGAGATGCGAATTGTAGAATCTCTTGTCGCCTGTTACCTCCATGCCGATGAAATCAGGTTTCTCATAGGCTTCGGTCTCGCTTGCCAACTCCACCTCTGCCATGACCAGACCTTCATTATCGCCATAGAACTCATCTACCTCGAAGGTATGACTGCCGCTTTTCACAAGATAGCGACGCTTATCGATGACGCCACCCTGACAAAGTTGCAGAAGATGCTGCGCCTCGTCCATCGTTATCTCCTTTTCAAACTCATAGCGGGTCATGCCGCCATTTACCGACTTGCCCTTAATGGTAAGGTAAGCCTTCTCATCCCGTGTGCGAACCCGCACCGTAGCCCCCTCGGCAGGAATATATCCCTGCTGGATATGACTAGAAGAAAAGGCGGCGCTTTTATAAGCGTCGCCCTTCTTAACGAGGAATTTTCTTTCTATCTCTAATCCACTCATAGTTTTATGCTAATGATACTGCATAGATGGCACAAAGAATACCGAGGACTATCAAGCCACCGAATATCCACTTGATTACTTTCTCGCCTTTTGCAGCCTGTTTCTTCTGATAAGCCTCATGTTTGGCTCTTCTTAAGTCTTTATTTCCACTCATAGTCGTATATTTTTTAGATTATTATTGTTGTTCGTCATCATTCGTAGGGAACTCCATCAGGTATGCCTTGATGAAATCATCTATCTTGCCGTCCATCACGCCATCTACATCCGATGTCTGATAGTTGGTACGGTGGTCTTTCACACGACGGTCATCGAAGACATAACTTCTAATCTGGCTTCCCCACTCTATCTTCTTTTTACCTGCCTCAATCTTAGCCTTAGCCTCCAGACGCTTCTTCATGGCGCGGTCGTAGAGTTGGCTCTTCAAGAGCAACAATGCCTTGGCACGGTTCTTTGGCTGGTCACGAGTCTCGGTATTCTCGATGAGGATTTCTTCTTCCTCGCCGGTATCAGGGTCGGTATACCAATAACGCAGACGGACACCTGATTCCACCTTATTCACATTCTGACCACCGGCACCACTCGAACGGAAGGTATCCCAGGAGAGCTTGGCTGGGTCGACATATACCTCGATGGTATCATCTACCAGCGGAGTTACGAAGACACTGGCGAAACTGGTCATTCGCTTGCCCTGGGCATTGAAAGGAGAAACACGCACCAGTCGGTGCACACCGTTCTCGCTCTTCAGATAACCATAAGCGTACTCGCCGCCCTCAATGGTCATGGTCACGCTCTTGATACCAGCCTCATCACCTTCCTGCATATCGGTGATGGTTACCTTGTAGCCATGAGCCTCAGCCCAGCGCATATACATACGCATCAGCATCTGTGCCCAGTCCTGGCTTTCTGTACCACCGGCACCGGAATTAATCTTGAGCACGCAGTCCATCGGATCTTCCTTCTGGCGAAGCATGTTCTTCAACTCCAGGTCTTCGATGGCTTTGATTGCCTTGGCATAATCGGCATCCACCTCTTCCTCGGTCACCATTTCATCTTTATAGAAATCGAAGGCAAGCTTCAGCTCGTCGGCATAAAGACGCACGGTCTTGTAGCCGTCAAGCCATTTCTGGATGCCTTTCACCTTCTTCATCTGCTCCTGTGCATACTTCGGGTCTTCCCAGAAGTCAGGAGCCTGGGTGCGGAGCTGCTCCTCTTCGAATTCTACTTTCTTCTGGTCTATATTGAGATAGCGATGCAGAGCTTCAGCTCTGTCCATCACATCCTTCAACTGGTCAGCTGTAATCATTAACTCTTAACTATAAACTTTTAACTTTAAACTTTAGATTACTCCTCATACATCTTGTCAATCTCCGCCTTGTAGTTCTTGTTGATGATAGGGCGGCGAATCTTCAAGGTATTGGTCAACTCACCCGACTCCATAGAGAAGTGGTGAGCCAGGAGGGTAATGCGCTTGATCTGCTCATAATAAGCCAGATTTTGCTGGAGAATCTGGATACGGTCCATCAGCATCTTCTGCACCTTCTCGTTAGCACACAAATCTTCACGGCAGGTGAAGGCGATATGATGCTCACGTGCCCAGTCCTCCACGAGACGGAACTCTGGAACGACGAGGGCTGATACGAACTTGCGCTGGTCGGCAATAACAGCCACCTGATCGATGAACTTATCTACCAGGAGCAACGATTCTACCTGCTGCGGAGCGATATACTTACCGTTGGATGTCTTGAACAGGTCCTTGATACGCTCGGTGAGATAAAGCTCGCCATCCTTCATGTAGCCGGCATCACCGGTATGGAAGAATC
>SAMEA104315427__coassemble_283_pt1 | contig 95352 bp, 56 predicted proteins | sample SAMEA104315427__metabat2_high_PE_023 | metagenome-assembled genome bin SAMEA104315427 (sample SAMEA104315427) | gut metagenome | biome: Monkey gut; feature: monkey-associated habitat; material: faeces | place: China | collected 2013 | reverse complement strand
CGGATATAAGTTGGCAAAGACACCGGGAGCCATCGTCTGCACCCTCGGCGCTTCGGTGCCTTCATTCCTTATTATCTTAGCAATAGCCATGTTTTTCCATCAGTTCGAAGACAACAAGGTTGTTGCTGCCATGTTTGCGGGCATCCGTCCTGCCGTTGTAGCATTGATAGCCGTACCAACATTCTCGCTTGCCAAGAGTGCCGGTATTTCGCTTGTCAACTGCTGGATACCTATTCTATCCGCCCTTCTGATTTGGCTTTTGGGCGTCAACCCAATCTGGGTGATTATCGCAGCTGCCGTAGGTGGCTACATCTATGGACAGTTTATCCAGCCAACGGAGTAAGATTAGTTAAAAGTTTATAGTTAATAGTTTATAGGGGCTACGCCTTATTGTAGGAATGCCCTATTAACTTTACACATTATTATATATATATGATATTTCTTCAGCTTTTCATCGTATTCATTCAGATAGGCATCTTCGGATTCGGAGGTGGCTATTCCATGATATCCCTGATTCAGGGACAGGTTGTTACGCAGTATCATTGGATGACGATGCAAGAGTTTACCGATGTGGTTGCCATCTCTCAGATGACACCGGGACCTATCGGTATCAACACCGCCACCTATTGTGGCTATACTGCTGTCCATAATGCCGGCATGAGTGGCATGATGGCAGTACTCGGAAGTGCCATGGCGACCTTTGCGCTGGTTCTCCCATCCTTGGTTTTGATGATTCTTATCAGCAAGATGCTGTACAAGTATATGAACACCTCAGCCGTCCAGAGCATCTTCATCGGTCTTCGCCCAGCCATTGTCGGTCTGGTAGGAGCCGCAGCCCTGCTTCTGATGAATGGCGAGAACTTCTCTACGCCAGCCAATCCCTGGCATTTCTACATCTCCATCGCCCTCTTCTTTGCCACCTTTATCGGCGTGAAGGTGATGAAGATCAATCCTATCCGCATGATACTCTACTCGGCTTTTGCCGGACTGGTATTACTATATTAAACAAAATCTTTCGATTTTATTTGGTAGTAATAAATAAAAATCGTACATTTGCAACAAAAAGGAGATAGACCATGACATACTCACAGGCAGATATTACCGTTCCATATGCTGTGGCGAACTTTGCAGAGATTCGCCACAAGGGATATTATTATGTGGACAAGACCAACTATATTCCACTGCTTGAGCGTTACAAAGCACCAGTTTTTCTCCGTCCTCGCAGATTCGGAAAGAGTCTGCTCGTTTCCATGTTGGCTCACTATTACGACCGCAACATGGCAACACAATTCAAAGATTTGTTTGGTGGAACTTGGATTGGCGAACACCCAACAAACGAGCACAACCAATATCTCGTTGTAAGATATGACTTTTCCACAACTTCCGTTGCCAGCAAGAAGGAAGATATCGAGAAGAACTTCAACGCCGTGAATTGCAGTCCACTCCGTACATTGGTGGAACGCAACAGAGACCTTTTTGGAGATTTCAGGTTCAGAGAGGATGGCAATGCCTCCAACATGTTGGTTGAAGTATGCGAGTTTATCTCTTCCCATAATCTTCCACCTCTTTATATATTAATAGATGAATACGACAACTTTACCAACCAGCTACTAGTTGTCTATAAGGACTCGCTGTACCAGGACCTGACCACAGGGGAAAGTTTCCTACGAACATTCTTCAAGGTTATCAAGGCAGGCATTGGCGAAGGTACCATCCGCACCTGCTTCTGCACAGGAGTACTGCCTGTCACCATGGATGACTTAACCAGTGGCTATAACATTGCAGAGATGTTGACTCTGAAGCCGGAATTTACCAATCTATTGGGCTTTACCCATGAGGAAGCAGCCCAATATCTGAAGTATGTCATCAATAAATATGGCCCTCAAGCCTCTTTCGAGGAATTATGGACTCTGATACTCAACAATTATGACGGTTACCACTTTTTGCCAAATGCAGAACCATTATTTAACTCTACCATTCTGACTTACTTCCTCAAGAACTTTGCAGAACTGAAAGGCGGCATCCCTACGGAAATGGTAGATGAGAACCTGCGCACTGACACTAGTTGGATAAGAAGATTGACCATCACGCTTGACAATGCCAAAGAAATGCTCAACAGTCTGTTGATGGATGGAGAATTGTACTATTCACAAGCCGATTTACGCAGCAAGTTCAACAAGCAAAAGTTCTTCTCCCCAGAGTTCTACCCTATCAGTCTCTACTACTTGGGTATGACCACCCTGAAGGACAATTACAAAATGGCTTTGCCAAACTTGACGACCAAGAGTGTATATATGAGTTACTACAACGAATTGAATAGTATCAGCGACAATGCCCGTAAGTTTGTTCCTGCATACGAGGCATTTGCCAGAGACAGAGAACTAGAGCCATTATTCCATAACTATGTTAAGGAATACTTAGGTCAGCTTCCAGCCCAAGCCTTTGACAAGATGAACGAGAATTTCATTCGCTGTTCATTTTTCGAGTTACTGAGCCGCTACTTAAGCAATTGCTATACATTCGCCATCGAACAGAACTTGCCATCAGGTCGTGCCGACTTAGTCTTGACCGGCATTCCTGGCACATCATTCCACAACGACTGTCGCATCATTGAGTTTAAATATTACAAGTCTAAAGACGCAGGCATTGTTGATCAATTGGAAGAGGCACACCTAGAAGATACCCAACAGGTGAAGGCTTATGCAGCAGATATGCAGAAAGCCTATCCTCACTATCAAATAAAAGCATACGTAACTTATATCGCAGGAAACAAGGCTTGCAAGATTTTTAAAGTGAATAGCAATGATTGATTATAACAACCAATAAGAACACTCTTTTCTTCCCCACCTTTATCGGCGTGAAGGTAATAAAGACAAATCCTCCCGAATTTATTTACTGGCAATAAATAAATTCGGGAGGCTTTTGTTTTATAATAAGAAAAGGATGATTATCGGATAACCATCTTTATCTTTTTGCCATCAGCTACTATGATGAACACACCTGTAGTAGGAGCCATTATGGTTGCGTTTTGACTGGCAGCCAATTTCTTTCCATCAAGAGAATAGAGAGCAAGCTGCTTGCATCCCTCAGCTGTAATCATTTTACCTGATACAGAAATATGGATGGCAGATATTGGAGCTGCAACCACAGGATTGATACCAGTTGCCTCATCACCATATTTCATCACATACTTTTCTACATGATCGGTTGTGATGGTTACAGAGGCCAATCTTCCTTTCTTATCGTATTCGAAATCCTTGATTAAGGACGTATTTGCAGCTGCTCTTGTTGCAGTAGAGCTGTTCTCTGTATACTGTACCAGTCGGTTGTCGTTATCACGGGTATAGGACATGACACTTTCTATATAACTGTTCTTAACTGTATAAGTAAGCGTATTCCCCTCTACGTTACATGCCGATTCGTCTGCATACTCGGTTTTCCAGGAATCAGTAGATGCATCCCATGTATAGTTGGCATGAGAAGATAAATCTGATTTATCTGGAAAGAATGTAGAATCAATATCGCTGATATAAGCAGAACTGTTATATGCCTTTACCGGAGAACTTGGCATTATCAATGCAAACTGAGGTTTAGCAACATGGCTGTTTTCTTCCTTACTGCTTGGCTGCCACTCATTGCCTACCTTATTATAAGTAATGGTTGTACTTCCATTCCCATTATTTGTCTCTATCTATGGGGGCAAAGATACATCATTTAATTATAAACCGATTGGTTCAATTTGGTTCATTTTTCGGCGTTTAGTTTATTTAACGGATTAAGTTTCTGGTTTCTGCAGGAAGTCTACCGCCACTTCCTGTTCTTTTGCAAAGCCTAATATGCACAATATAAATCGACAAAAAGGTGGATTTTCATCTGAAAATCCACCTTTTACACTATAATTCGCTTTTTGTCCACCTCTTCTTTGTGCTTTTTGTGTACTTTTGCAACTGTGTATTAATAGCGGCATGAATTCTGGCTTTGCTTGGTTTCATGCCTACCAACAAGTAAACAAACAAACCTAAGAATAAGAAATGAATAAGAAAAGACAGATTTTACTTTCAGCAGTGTTGGCCTCTGCTTTGACAGCCAACGCACAGGTTACCATCAATGTAGATGCCTCTAACCCAGGTATCAAGGTATCTCCTAACCTCTATGGTATCTTCTTCGAGGATATCAACCATGCTGCAGATGGCGGACTCTATGCCGAGCTCATCAGTAATCGTTCTTTTGAGGATGATGACAAGAATATTCCTACCTGGAAAACTGCGGCTCAGGAAGGTGCAAAAATCAATGCACAACTCATCAATAAGGGTTTGCTCAACAAGGCACAGGGCAAGGCACTCCAATTGACTATCGCAGCCAAACCTGCTGCTACAGCCTCTCTCATCAACGAAGGCTTCTGGGGAATCAACGCCGTGCAGGGCAGAACCTACAAACTCTCTTTCTGGGCGAAAGGTAGCTACAAGGGCGGATTAAAGGCTCGTCTCACCAACGCCAAGGGCGATAAGGTGTATGCAGAAACCGCACTCAATGCCAAGGTTGGCAAGAAGTGGACCAAATATACGGCTGAGTTGACTGCCAACGGAAACGATGCCAAGGCTCAGTTCGAACTCGTAGCCAACGGAAAGGGTACCATCGTTCTCGATGTAGTAAGCCTCTTCCCTCCTACTTTCAAGAATCGCGAGAACGGCTTGCGCCCTGATTTGGCTCAGCTTCTCTATAACATTCATCCTAAGTTCGTCCGCTTCCCTGGCGGTTGCTACGTTGAAGGACAGGAATCTCCTGAGAATGCTTTCCACTGGGAGAAGACTATCGGTCCTATCGAGGAACGTCCGGGCCATAAGAACGTAAACTGGCGCTACCGTACCAGCGACGGTATGGGCTTCGACGAGTATCTTCAGCTTGCCGAAGATTTGAACGCCAAGCCTCTCTATGTTGTAAACGTAGGTTTGTGGCACGGCGGCATGACTCCTGTGGATAGCATCCAGCCTTGGATTGACGAGTGCATGAGTGCCCTGGAGTATGCCAACGGTCCTGTTACCTCTAAATATGGTGCGCTCCGTGCTAAGAATGGTCATCCTGAGCCATACAACATCGAATATCTGGAGATTGGTAATGAGAACAACCAGCCAGATCCTGCGGCTCAGAGCGACCATTACTACGAGCGCTTCAAGAAGTTCAAGAATGCCGTTCTGGCGAAATATCCTAAGATGCACCTCATCGGTAACGTGGTGGCTTGGGGTGATGACAACCCTAAGTGGGAAAGCCAGGAGAGCGTGGAACTCCTCGACGAGCACTACTACAGAAATCCTGCCTGGTTTGCCGAGAACTTCAACAAGTATGATAACTACGACCGCAAGGGCAGCGAGATTTATGTAGGTGAATATGCCGTAACCCAGGGCTTCGGCAATATGGGTTCGCTCGATGCAGCACTCGGTGAGGCTGTCTATATGATGGGCATCGAGAACAATTCTGATATTGTGACCATGGCATCCTACGCTCCTATCTTCGCCAACCTCAACAACCGTATGTGGGCACCGGATATGATTCAGTATACATCAGACAAGGTATTCGGAACTCCATCTTACTACGTTCAGAACGTGATGGCGAACAACATCGGTACCCGTGTACTGAAGGTGAACCAGGAGAATCCATACAAGTATGAGCAGACTCAGGTGAAGCCAGCCATCTGCCGTGTAGGTATGGGAACATGGGGCACTCAGGTTTCTTTCGAGGACAAGGGCTACAGCGATGAGAACGGAAAGGCGCTGCCGATGACCTTGCAGGAGTTGCCTACCGATATCCGTGGACAGTGGAAGACTGAGGGTAGCCTCATCAAGCAGACCAGCAACGAAGAGAGCTGCATCCGTCTGAACCCAGGTGAGATTACCAGCAATGGCTATATATATAAGGTACGCGCGAAGAAAGATGCCGGAAACGAAGGTTTCCTCATCATCTTCAACTATGTAGATAAGAACAACTACTGCTGGTTGAACCTCGGTGGTTGGAACAATACCCAGCACGGTGTGGAGTCTATCGTGAATGGTGCCAAGAGTCAGATAGCTACTACCCCAGGCAGCATCGAGACTGGCAAGTGGTATGACATCGAGCTGAAAGTAGTAGGCGACAGCATTTTCGCCAAGTTGGATGGCAAGGAAGTATTCTCTACCAAGTTGAAGGCAAACACCCTTCCTGGCATCTTCTCTACAGCAACACTCGATGAGCAGACGGGCGAGGTAATCCTGAAGATTGCCAACACCAGCACCGAGCACACCACAGCGAAGATTAATCTTCAGGGCAAGGAAATCAAGGCTGGCAAGCTCATCCGCCTTTCTGCCAAGAATGGTCTGGAGGAGAACACCATCGACAATCCTACCAACATCTATCCTGTAGAAAACTACGTAACTACAGAGAAGAATGGTGCAACAGTAGAGATTCCAGCCAGCTCGCTGAATATCATCCGTTTGAAATAACAGACTACATCCAGGGCAGGATGCTCTGGAATCCATATATAGGTAATAACATTTTGAATAGTTGATAAGAAAGTTAGTTAGAAAAGAGAAGGCGGCAACCTGCGTGATGCAGATTGTCGCCTCGTTTTTTATCTGTCGCTTCATTAGCCGAAAACATAATTGAAGAGCAGGAAGACGCTCAGGATATAGAGCGTAGGATTCAAGTCCTTGAACTTGCCCACCATCATCTTGATCAATACATAGCTCAGAATTCCGAGACAGATGCCATCGGCAATGCTGTAGCAGAGTACCATCGTAATCATCGTGATAAAGGCAGGGAATGATTCAGAAATATCCTCCAACTCAATCTTCTTGAACGAATCAATCATCAGTACCCCCACCATTACCAGGGCACCACTGGTGGCAGCACTCGGAATCAAGAGGAAGATTGGAGCCAGGAAGATGCTCAGGATAAACATCAAACCTACAAAGAAAGATGTCAAGCCCGACTTACCGCCCTCGGCAACGCCCGAAGCACTCTCCACATAAGTGGTAATGGTAGAGCTACCCAGCAATGCACCGGCTGTAGTACCGATGGCATCACTCATCATCGCCTCCTTCACACCCGGAATCTCGCCCTTCTCATTCTCCTTGACACCGAGTTTGGAAACCAATCCCAGAACCGTGCCGATGGTATCGAAGATGTTGACAAGCAACAGAGAGAAAACCACCATGAACATCTTAGGAGTAAAGAAACCGGTGAAATCGAACTGACAGAAGATAGGAGCAATGCTGTGAGGGGTAGATACCGGCATCCAGTTGTCAGAGAACTGGGTTACGCCCATCGGAATACCAATCAATGTAGAGATGATGATGGCGATAAACAAAGAGCCCTTCACTCTTCTCGCCATCAGACAGCCACAGAGCAGGATGCTGATGAGCCCCAGGATGCTGACTGGTGTAAACTTGCCGAGCTGCACGAAAGTATCAGCATTGGCAGTAATGATGCCCGCATTCTTCAAACCGATAAAAGCGATAAACATACCGATACCTGCCGAAATGGCGAATCGGAGGTTCTTCGGAATACATTCCAATATCTTGTCACGGATATTAAGGAAGGTGATGGCAAGGAAGATGATACCCTCTACGAGCAATACTGCCAAAGCCTGCTGCCAGGTCAACCCCATCGCCTGACAAAGGGTGAAGGCGAAGAAGGCATTCAGTCCCATACTAGGAGCCTGGGCGAAAGGCAACTTTGCCATGAAAGCCAGCAGGAAGGTGGCGATGGCTGAAGCGATGGCAGTGGCAGTAAACAGAGCCCCTTTATCCATACCTGTGGTGGCGAGGATGGTAGGGTTCACTGCCAGAATGTAACACATGGTCAGGAAGGTAGTCATACCAGCTATCAACTCCGTCTTGACCGTAGTAGTCTTTGGGTCAAAACCCAATAATGCTTTTAATTTATTCATTTCTTATATTTATATTTATCTCTATTTTCTCTTTCCCCCTTTTCACAACCCAATCCCGTTGTTTTTTCAGGGCGAACAAAGATAAGAAAAAATAATGAGGAATGCATTATTTTACATGTTTTTAACTCATCAGAACACCTTATTTTACAAAACATCTTATTTTTAACCATTATACTTGGCTAATTCGGATTTTCTTTGTAACTTAGCAGCGCAAAACGTAAAGCATGTAGGAATATGGCAAAAATAGTAAATAAATATCCTGTAGGAATTCAGACTTTTGAAGAAATTCGCGAGAAAGGTTATCTCTATGTAGATAAGACCAAATACATCGTAGATTTCAGAGAAAAAGGTATGAAGTATATCTTTCTGAGTCGTCCAAGACGATTCGGCAAGTCACTCTTTGCCTCTACCCTCCAGGCCTATTTCGAGGGCAGAAAGGAACTGTTCGAGGGATTGGCCATTGCTGATTACGAGAAGGAATGGGTGAAGCATCCTGTGCTCCACTTTGACATGAGCGGTGCCAAGCATTTTGATGCTGATGGCTTGAAGCATTATCTCGACTTGCAGTTGAAGCCATATGAGAAACTCTATGGCAAGGATGATGATGAATTGTATCCAAACGACCGACTGGATGGACTCGTGAAGCGGGCTTACAAGCAGACGGGCGAAAAGGCGGTAGTCATCATCGATGAATATGATGCCCCATTGCTGGATGTGGTGCATGAAAAGGAAAACCTGCAACCGCTCCGTCTCATCATGCAGAACTTCTACAGTCCCCTTAAAAAGCTCGACCCATACCTGGAGTTCACCTTCATCACGGGTATCACTAAGTTCTCGCAGCTCAGCATCTTCAGCGAACTCAACAACCTCGACAACATCAGTCTGTTCGACCAGTACTCTGCCATCTGCGGTATCAGCAAGACTGAGCTTACCACGCAGATGAAACCGGATATTGAAGCTATGGGTGAAACTCTTGGTATTACGTATGAGGAGTGTCTGAAAGAGCTGACACAATTCTATGATGGTTATCATTTCAGCAAGAATTCAGAAGATATTTTCAATCCGTTCAGTCTTGTAAAGGCTTTGAATGCTCGGGATATTGCTCCTTACTGGTTTGGGTCCGGCACTCCATCCTTCCTCTTGAAACTATTGGATAAGTATCATGTCAATCTTTCTACTTTAGAGAGTCAGGAGACAGTATTGAGTTCCTTCGATCAATCTACAGAGGAAATGACAGAAGCCTTGCCATTGCTCTACCAGAGCGGCTATCTGACCATCAAGAAATATGAACCGATGTTTCAGGAATATACGCTGGGCATTCCAAACAAGGAGGTACGCAACGGACTGCTAAACTCATTGATTCCCCATTATGTGAACCCTCGCCGTTCCGACAACAATGCCTTCCTTTTGGGGTTCTGCAAGGCGGTTTACCGGAATGATATCGAGGCGGCACTGGAGCACATGCGCACCTATATGGCTACGATACCATACGATCTGGAGAATCACAGCGAGAAGCATTATCAGACTATCTTCTATCTGATGTTCAGTTTCCTCAACATCTATATCCGCACAGAGGTGAAGAGTGCCATCGGCAGGGCTGATGCCGTGATGCACATGCCAGATACAATCTACGTCTTCGAACTGAAGGTAGATAAGAGTGCTGATGAGGCTTTGGCACAAATAGACGAAAAAGGCTATATGCTGCCATATCATACAGAGGGCAAGCGACTGATAAAAATCGGTATCAGTTTTGACAGCACCCAGCGCACTATCAGCGATTGGAAGATTAAGGAAGAATAAAGAAAAAATCCGAAACAGAAGCTTACCAAGTTATCTGTTTCGGATTTTTTGATGCTTATTTCGTTTGGATAAGCCAAGGTTTTCAAACCATCTTGAATTGTTAAAAAAAATAAGTCATAGTTTTCTCTCCCACAACTCATAGTTTCTTTCATCATAACTCATAGGTTTCTTCCCAGCATCTCATAGGTTTCGGCACCAAAATCCATTGTTTTCAAGCAAAAAAGGGCTAAAAAAAACAAACGGACAAATTGAATTTGTCCGGACAAATTGTCCGTATCTTTATAAATCACTCATTTTTAATAACTTACAAGCCACCGGACAAAAGAGCCGGACAAATTCAATTTGTCCGTGTTTTTTTTAACAGTAAAATAATCTACCAATTTGTTTTTAGAATCTTGTCAAATACCTTATGCATATATAGGAAATAGCGAAAGAAAATAGCGTTTATTTCGCTACGAAACCAATTTTTTGCTGTTCGTAGCGGAATAAACGCTATTTTAACTCAGTTTTAACATTTCAGCAGTATACTTCTTGAAAAGCTTACAAACGTAAGATTGAAGCAACATACTAAAAAGATATTTTACAAATGTTTTTTATTCCAGCGTCAGCCACCCATCTTCCGTCCAGTTGATTTTCTTCTGAACCAGGATGCTGGCACCATTCTTGGCTACGCTGTAACCATGACAGAAGAAGAAATCGCCATCAGGGAAAGAGTAGGCAGAGCAATGACCCATCGCCTCATATTCTTTCTTATCGCCTTCCAAAATCAGCGTACCACCGCCATTGCGCATGTCTCTGCCTGCCTTATCCAAATAAGGACCAGCCACCTTCTTGCTTCTGCCCACGGCAACACGATAGTTGCTCTTGATGCCACGGCAGCAGTAATCCCAGCTCACGAAGAGATAGTAATAACCACCATGTTTCATGATGAAAGGAGCCTCGATGGCATTGGTGCCGGCAAACTTGGAGGTAGGATTCGGCTCTGCAGAAGTATCGCCCACGGCATGACGACGGGCGATGGTCTGAGGCTTGGCGCCCTTCTTGACATGCATCGTCTTCTTATCCAACTTAATCATCTGGATGCCATCCCAGAAAGAGCCCCAGGTAAGCCCAGGGGTTCCCTTCTCATCAACGATGAAATTCGGGTCGATGGCATTCCAGTTGTCTCTATCACCCTTGGAGGCGACGAGGCAGCCCTCATCCTTCCATCCATCCTTATCAGATAAGGAGGTATTGCTGAGCAAACCGATGACAGATGTGTTCTTACCAAAGGTGGAACAGGAATAAGCCAGATACCACTTGTTCTTGAATCGGATAACATCCGGTGCCCAGATATGAGTGGTAAAACCAGGCACACTGTCGTGTGTCCATGCCGGAATCTCGCTGTCCTTGAGCACGCCCTGAGGAACGATGGTCCAATGCTTGCGGTCGGTGGAAGTCATCTGCGTGATGCCATGACCTGTGCAGTAGAGATAGTACTTGCCATTCTCATACGCTATCACGGGATCGTGGACAAAAGGAGTGTCTACAACCAAAGGCTGTTGTGCACGAGACGCAGCTGGCGCTAGCATCATGGCTATCGCCACAATGCCAAAATATTTCATTGCAGTTTGTTTCATCTGTATATCTTCTCTATTTTTTAACAAAAAAGGGGAGTCATAGCTTCACTGCTTAACTCCCCCAAAGATTCTACTTAGATTCTTTTATACCTTAAAAACTAACTAACATTTATTTTTTCTTGCCCCAGAAGCTCTTGCTACCACTGACGCCAGAGTATACGATAGTCAACTTGCGAGGACTAGCCTCCCAGTCTACCTCACGCTGTACCTTGAGCTTGGTAGTACCGATGGTGAGGGTGTTGGAAGAAGTATCAAAGTTCCATACCTTCACATTAGGCCAAGCCTTACCACCAGTCATTGAGCCGTCGGCATTGAGTGTAAAATCGGTGCTGACGCGCTGTTTGCCATACTCATAAGCGAGGTCGATACCTTCCCAAGTGCCAGCCAGTTCGCTAGCCTTGATAGCCACTTGTGGCACAGCGCCATAACGCTCAGGCATGACAACAGGCCATCCGTTCTCATTCCACTTGATACTGCGCACGCCACCCATCATCAGGGCGTTGCTATAAGCATTTCCACCTACATTCTGTGGGAAACGCTGCTGGGATACATAATACCAGTTGCCCGCGCCATCGTCGAAGACGGCACAGTGGCTGATACCTACCCAACCATATCCCTGGCTGAACTTATAAGGATGAGTCAAGACGGTAGGATTGTCACCTGCGCCATTGGCTGCATTAGTCACTCTGTTGTTCATCGTCTCGTAAGGACCGTCCACATTCTTGGAACGAAGCACACGGGTGTTGTAAGGAACATCCAAACCATCGTAAGCCAAGAAGAGATAATAATATCCATCATGGTATACAACCTCAGGAGCCTCAGCTCCCTGCCAACGACTACCGTTGGTACGAGTGAAGATAAGCTTTCCGTAAGGAGCAATCTCATCTGCTGTACCATATGACTTAGGAAGTTCTTTCAAGGTCTTGCCTGTCTCTGGGTTCAACTGCACGGCAGCGATACCGCTGTGCCAAGATCCATAGATAAGCCAGTGCTCGCCATTAGGTGTGATGATGAACGAAGGGTCGATGGCATTGAACTTGAAGTAGCCGTCCCAGTCGTTGGTCGATTTGCGAGCCCAGTTCTTACCCTTATCAGAAGAAGAGCAAATCACGAAACCCTTGTCTGTCCACTTGTTGCTGGCTGGGTCCGTAGTCTCTGCCATACCGATGAAGGCACGCTCCGTCCAAGAGCCATCATAGGTAATGCCACCTGTCTTGATGTAGTTGTCCACCACGATGGCATAGTACATACGATAAAGATTATCCTTCACTTTTCTTACGCAAGGAGCCCAATAGCCATATTTTGGGTTGGCGATAGGAGCCAAACCTTGCTCAGCACGAATCTCGTTCAACTTAGTCTTCACCCAAGCAGGAGCCACCGTCATCGTACCACCGAGATATTCCCAGTTTACGAGGTCTTTGCTTCGACGAGCATGGAAGTGTCCATGACCTTCGTGGGCATCGCCATAGCTGGCATCAGTCTGATACATATAATAATAGCCGTCGGCTGCCTTCATCACCGATGGGTCGTGCACATTGGCAAGATTCCACTGGCTACGCTTACTCCAGTCGGCTATGGATACATAGTTATCAACATAGGTTGGGCACTTGTAGTTTGCTAAGTCGGCATCCGTTGGATCACTAGGTGTTGGAGTAGGCGTAGGAGTTGGTGTAGGCGTAGGCTTTGGATCGTCAATTGGGTCATCGCCTCCACTGCTACAGCCTACCGCCAAAGTACAAGCGAGCAAGAGTACTAAAGTATGAAGTTTCTTCATTGTTTCCTTACGTTTAGTTAGTTTTTATATCCTTTATATTTTCTTTCTAATAAAGGCAGGTCTATGGAAGCCTGTTAGCATCAAGACCTACCTTTATTATTATAGTTTTGCCAAATTTTTCTCTTCGAGGATTATCTGCGGTGAGCACGAGTATAGTGCTTGCGAGCAGATGCTGCAGAGTCGAACTTCAAGCAGCTGTTATCTACAGTAAAGTCAACATTGACATCATCAGCCTCTACAGGAATATCCAGATAATACTGTGTAGAAACCTGTCCTGTAGTACCAACCATCACTGCCAAAATATTAACCTTACCATTTTGATTGGCTACATAAACTTGTACTTTGGCACCATTCATACCAGCAAGCCAAGTTGCCCATTCACCCTGAGTTCCTGCATGAGAGATACTAGGAGCACCATCACCACCTACAGCGTTGCCCCATCCCCAGTTGTCAGAACGGAACACACCATACTCACTCAAATCAGCCTTGCGGAGGACTATATCATAATTGTTCCAATTAGCAGCTGCACCATAATTAGTCAGAGAGAATGCACGAGCTTCACCAGAAGGGACATGAACATCTGCATCAAGGTGAGCACTCCACCATGGACTAGTGCAATCCTCTGCACCCAAAACTGCAGGGCTAGGGGTTACGAATGTAGCAGCACTCTTCGTTACATTAACATCGAAAGTTGTCTTAACACCATTTTTTGCAGTTACCGTAATAGCTTGCTTACCAACCTTCATAGGTACGCTAGAGAAAGTTAACTTATCAAGAGCAATGTCACGAGTCTTGCCATCCAAATATGTAGCTTGTACTGCCAAACCTTTTACCTCTAAAGCCAAAGTTGCATTTTCTGGCAATGTTATACCAGAAGCCTCATAATATGTATAGTCAAGACGTGTAGGCGCACTTACTATATGGAGAGCTTTGATAGCTGGCACAACTTCGAATGTCTTCTGTGCAACGATAGGAGTAGAAGCATTCTCGCCCTTGAATGTCTTGTTATAGATGACGATGAGGTTCTTGGTGCCAGAAACATTCATATCGTTGATGGCAGAGAAATAAAGTTCCTTGGCAGGAATTACCTTGGTTATACCTTCCTCGAAGGTTACGGTAGCAGATACATTCTCCATTGCCTTCTCTAGGGGTGTATTCTCGTCTACTTCGGCAGGAACATTGTTCAACACCATAGAAACCGGAGCCTTATCCTGGGCAGATGTATAACCGCCGATAGGTTCTACGTTGCTCTGCATGAAATCGATGTAAGAGCCCTCAGGTACCAGGAAGCAACGGATGTTGGTATTGCTCTCGTCTGCATTCAGATTAGCAATCTTAGATGGCTGAATGTAGGTCTTGGTAACAGTACCATTGGTAATCTTCACCATGAAAGTATCTACACGGGAACGGTCAACCGTCAATGTTACCTTACCACCCAATTTATCTACACCCTTGTCTTTATCAGTTTCAAAAGTGAGATTACTCTGCACGCAGCTTCTGTCGATATGGTCACCCCACTCAGAGTTACCGCTTGGCTGGTTATCAAAACGGATAGCACCATACTCGGTATAACCTGTTCCGCCACGATCCACATCATTGGTGATGACGAGGGCGAAGTTCTTATAGGTGTTAGTCGCAGAAGGATTGATGTTCAGATTGAACACGGCATTCCACTTCTGGTTGTCTTGAACCACATAATACTTTGAGAATGAAGTCCAAAAGCCTGAAGAGAAATCAGTATTACCTACAGTATAGACATCCTCATTCATACCTACGAGCACTTCCTCTGTAGATTGGTTAGCTTTTTCGATTGAATCAATCTTTTCAGAGAGCCAATCAGGAGAGTTGACGCTAAACATGTCACTTCCCTCACATCCTGTCATCGCTGTCAATGCCATGGCTGCCACGCAGAAGACGGCTGCTAATTTATTTAGACGTTTCATATTATATCCTATTATAAATATATAAATTGTTATTTTGGTTTTCCTATGGGGCTATCCTTAAGAAACCCCATAGGAATAGATATTATTAGTTGCCTAAGTTAACTACAGGATGAACAGTCCAACCTCTCCCGAAGAAATCGGTTGAGTTGTCTGTATTGTAGTTAGCAGAGTTACCCTTCAAGTTAGGGTTATCATTAAGCAAATTCTGATAGATAGGCAAGAACTCATGACCTGCGACGTATGTATCGTAAGAGCATTTCAACTGTGGGTCTATACCGACTTGTGAGTAGCTAACAGGCTCTTTAATCTTGTATGGAGAGATGCGGAAGGTTGCGTGGTCCTTCAACTGAGCCATACGGTCGTTGTTATAGAAGAATCCCCAACGAATCAAGTCAAGACCACGTCCAGACTCACAACCAAACTCTTTTGGACGCTCTACATTGGCAATCTGCTCGAAGAGCTTATCCTTTGTAGTGAAGTCAGAGAGCTGCAAATCCTTTAAGTTAGCACGCTCACGCACCTTATTAATCCAGTCGATAGCCTGCTGTGTTGGACCATTTACCTCGTTCTCACACTCTGCTGCACGAAGCAACACATCTGAATAACGCATCATACGGAGGTTGATACCACACTTTAGACCAGTAGTTACCTTATCATAAAGGTTTGTACGGAAGTTGGTCCACTTAGCGATAGGCAGACCACCCCTATCATTATTTGTTGGAATTGTATCAGTAGCCGTCATCTTAGTAGTATAAGCTACGTTACCATTCTCGAAACCTTCCCAGTCTGCCTCGTATGTACCGATAGTCCAATAGAGACGTGGATCCAACTTACCAGCTGTAGTACGCTCTTGTTTGAAGAGGTTGTATAACCATGGTGAAGCAGAGAGGTCTGCCCATCCACCAAATCTTCCTGGACAGTAGTTAGACTCAACAGCATGACCTTGAGAAGCATTAGGACTTACATTGACAGGAGTCCACTCATCGTCAACGCCCTGAGAGCCATAGTCCAAGAACTGAACCTCGAAGAGGCTCTCGTCATTGTTCTCATACTGTGAGCCCTCACGGAAGTTGTCACCATAGTTGGCCATCAACTTATATTGACCATACTTCTGACCGCCAATGATATCCCTTAACACAGTCAAGGCCTCACTATACTTATGTCGAAGCATCAAAGTACGTGCATAGTAACCTGCAGCCGCACCACAAGTAGCACGTCCCTTTGCCCATTCACCACCAGCTTGGCGGTTAGGGAGCAACTCCATAGCCTCCTTCAAGTCAGTCTCAACCTGATCGAGCACCTCATCAAAGGTGTTGTTGGCACCATAGAGACCATCCAATGAAGAATAGGTAGAATAGTCGGTAATCAATGGCACTTCCTTGTAGTAACCTACCAAGTTATAATATGAGAAGGCACGGAGGAAGAGAGCCTGTCCCTTAATGCGCTTCATGCTCTCGCTGAGCTGAGAGTCTTCGCCTGTTGTACGAGAGAGGATAAAGTTGCATACATTGATGGTATAGTATGATTCACGCCATGGCCACATGGAGATTTCATCGGTTGCAGGATCATCCATATCATCAAATGGAAGATACCATACCTGGGATGTGTTCCACACTTCGTCACCTCGCACAGCATCAAGCGTATAACCTACACGAGCCATAGAGCCCTCCATACGGATGTCGTGATAAGCAGCAATGACACACTCTTCCAAGTCATCGGCATTAAAACCGAAAGTACCAGTGGTCTGCTGGTTAGGATTTGTTAAGTCCAACTTGCCTTCGCACGATGCCATCGTCAACGCACCAAGACCGAGGATCATAGCTAATGATAATTTATTTAGTTTCATATCAAATGTTCTTTTAAATAATAATGATTCTTATAATCCTTGTTCTCCCTATTAGAATGTAAAGTGGAGACCACACATGAATGTGCGTGGAGTTGGGAATGAACAGAAGTTGTAACCTGGAGTGAAGGTACCACCAGCGTAGTCAACGTTATATCCCTTGTAGCCTGTGAAGGTGTAGAGGTTCTGTGCAGAAACATAGAGACGCACACCGCTCACGTAGCCGCCAAACCACTTGTCTGGGAAGTTGTAGCCCAACTCTACGTTAGCTATCTTCCAGTAAGCTGCATTCTGAATCTTGCGAGAACTGAAGAGATCGTTCCATGCCAATGTCGCATTATTGGTATAATAGGTGCGTGGTACGCTAGAGATATAGGTACCGTCATCGGCAAAGCGGTTGGCGTCACCCATAGCAACATCCTTGTTACCAGGACCATAGCAAGAATTTAAACTATTATAGATATCATCTGATACATGGTAGTTGAATACACCGTATGTAGAGATATTCAAGTCGAAGTTCTTATACTCCATGCGAGCGCTCAAACCGAAGTTAACCTTTGGCAGGCCACTTCCCAAAACGGTCTGGTCGTAAGTATCGATTACGCCATCAGGCACACCATCAGGACCAGAAACATCTTTGTATAGACAGTCTCCTACGTTGGCACCCTGCTGTGTTGCATGGTTATCAAGTTGATCCTGTGTACGAGCGATGCCCTCGTATACCCAACCATAGAACTGACCAACCTCCTGACCTACGTATGTAGCGTAAGCACCTGTGATGTAAGACTCTGTGCCGAAACCAAGAGATGTTACCTTGTTCTTCAAGGTACTCAAGTTGGCACTGATGTCATACTTGAAAGCGTGATCACGATTGCGATAAGTAGCAGAGAACTCGAAACCACTGTTCTCCATTGAGGCAGCGTTCATAGTTACAGTAGTGTTAGCAACACCTGTCTGAGCTGGTACTGGTACACCATAAAGCAAATCCTCTGACTTATTCTTATACCACTCAGCAGTGAACTCCAAGCGGTTGTTGAACATAGCCAAGTCGATACCTACGTTGGTAGTCTTCTTCTTCTCCCAAGCGATGTTCTCATTTACATATGTTGCAATTTTAGAACCAGTCACCTTGTCATTACCAAAGCTATAGGTCATGTTGTTACGGTTCATGGTTGCCATATACTGATACTCACCGATGTTCTCGTTACCGAGCTCACCATAGCTGGCACGAATCTTGAACATATTCACGATGTCACGACTGATAGGGAAGAACTTTTCCTTATCGAAACGCCAACCTACAGATACAGAAGGGAAGGTTGCCCAACGGATGTTCTTGGTCAAACGAGAGCTACCATCACGACGTACAACAGCAGAAAGCAAGTACTTCTCGTCGTAGTTGTAGTTCAAACGTCCTACGTATGATGCCAAGGCATGCTTAAACTCGTATGACTCTGAGTATGTATTCTTAGCGTTCTGTAGCTGGAGGAAGTAAGGCTCTGTGAAGTTGATACCCCAACCTGTCAAGAGGTTGGTGTTCTCTTCCTCGTAGGTCATACCAGCAAGCAAGTCGATATTGTGCTTGCCTATCTTTCCATTATAAGTCAAGGTATTCTCAACCAAGGCGTCGCTGTAGTTACGAGAGCCCTTGGTCAAACGCTCGTTCTCCTTGGCAAGATATACACGGTTGCTCTGAATCCAAGAAGGAATCCAAGTCTTGTCCTTAGCCTCGGTCTTGCTATAAGAGAGGTTTACATTATAATGAAGGCCATGGTTCTTGCTCTTGATACCTACCATACCCAACAGATCTACGTCGGCAGAAGCGGTACCAACGAAGCGGTCAACCAATGTATTACGCTGCAAGAGGTTATTCACCAACAATGGGTTGGATGCAGAGATGTCACCGTGGATGCCATCATAGTAAACACCATAGCCATAAGCATCGTAGCGATAACCATTAGCTGCACCAACCTTATCATCGAGAACCCATGTTGATTTATCATAAGCCTTGATAGTTGGCTGCATCAGCAAAGTACCACGGAGCACGTTGGTTACAGATCCATAAAGTCCCTGTACATACTCAGATGCATTGGAGAGACCCATGTTGTCCTGGTCTGAGTGAGAATATACCATGCTGGTACGGAACTTCACGAACTTAGTGTCCATTGTATTGTTCACGCGCGCTGTATAACGCTCGTAGTTAGGACCTGCACCTTCCAAAGTACCCTTCTGGTTGAAGTAGTCGAGAGATACATTATATGTACTATGAGAACTACCACCGCTGAGGGCTACGTTATGGTTCTGGCGGATACCAGTCTTGAATACCTCATCAAACCAGTTTGTATTGGTAGCATCTTGGAAGTGATACATGCCATCCTCACCAAGTTTATAACCACCTGGCAAAGGAGAGTTGGAATTGGCGCAAGCCTGACCGAGATAGTTGCTATACTGGTCGGCATTCATCACATCATATACATCACTAGGAATTTGGTCAACACCGAAGTAACCAGAGTAGTTCACCTTCAGAGGCTGATCTTTCTTACCATTCTTGGTAGTGATGATAACGACACCATTCGCAGCACGAGAACCATAGATGGCACCCGCAGAAGCATCCTTCAGAATCTGGATGGTCTCGATATCATTTGGAGAGAAGTCACGGATAGTGGTACCCATTGGCACACCATCAATAACATAAAGAGGAGCTGTGCTACCGAAAGAACCGATACCACGAATTCTCACACTAGGATCTGCACCAGGCTGACCGTCTGATGTAATCTGCACACCGGCAACCTTACCTTCAAGCATAGTAGAGATGTTTGAGTTTGACACCTTCTTCATCTCCTCAGCATTTACGATAGATACAGAACCGGTAAGGTCTGCTTTCTTCTGGGTACCATAACCCACTACAACAACCTGGTCGAGCACCTGATTGTCGGCAGAGAGTTGGATTGATTCGATAATGGCACGACCGCGTACAGCAATCTCACGCTCCTTGTAGCCAAGATAGCTCACAAAAAGAGTCGCATTAGCCTTTACTCGAATTTCGAAATTACCATCTAAGTCGGTAACTGCACCAGTCTTGGCATCTTTAGTCTTAACTGTTGCACCAATCAGAGGTTCACCCTGATCATCTACAACATGTCCCTTGACCGTGATCACCTGATCTTGTGCAACTGCAGCCATTGCGGGCATTGGGGTAACAAAAGAAGCACCACCAACAGCACCTAGGCATAGCATCATAGAGAATAATTGTTTCCTCATTGCTTATCAATTTTTAGGTTTATATATTTGTTTATTCAATTTTTAATGTTTTTGTTTCGTCCGTTCTCTTTTTTAGGTTGCGGATGAAATGATAAATGTCAGCTAAACTAGACATCAACCATCAAATTTCAGTGGCAAAAGTACAATTAATCGGATTATCTAGGGTGGACAAATGGGTTTTATAGGTGGACAAAACGCACAAACAGTGGATTTTTAAGGATATTACGTGCTTATCCACCAGTTGTGTACCCACACACACAAAACAAGGGGTTACTTGACTTATATCAAGTAACCCCTCGGTTTTATTTTATTTGCTTAACAAATTATCACATCCAGGAACATTATTTCTCCGAAGAATCCAAGGAGAACTATGCCATATCTGAACCCTGAGAATCCAACTGTTCCTTATATGCAGTTGGCGAAATACCAAACTGCCTGGTGAAGCAACGGGTGAAATACTTCGGATCGTTGAAGCCTACACGGTAGGCTATCTCCGTGATATTTCGGTTGGAAGTTTTATCAGCCATCATCTTGCGCGAGATGTCGAGACGGTAGTTGCGGATAAACTGGGCTGTTGGCAAGCCTGTCTCCTTGGAGAGATTCTTGCTCAGTACACTGCGTGATATACCCAAGGCATCTGCCAGTTCCTGAACTCCGAACTCAGAATTATCGTAGTTCTTCTCCATCACATCCATCACTTCTTCCATGAATGGACGCGTATTCTCCTCTACCATCTTCCTGTCAACCTCAATACTCTTCTTCTGACTGTCCTGATAACGCTTCTGGTTCTGCAGAATCATCTGGATGCGACTCTGCAGTTTTTCTGGTTCATCACTTTCCTTCATGGCAGCCTCGATAGGACGATACAGAGCTTCTACTTCCTCTTCGCGCATCTTGTTGAGACGGCGCACATAAGCATATTGGAGCAAGGCGATGATACCTATTATAATAAGGGTAACAAACCACCAGCTCTTCCAGAAATAAGGGGTAATCTGAACTTCTACAGAGATCACCTGCTCCTTGTCGGAATTGATAGATGGGATATATTTCACCTCAAACTTATAGTCTCCAGCTGGCAGAGTGGAATAACGCACACTATGCTGACCAGCCTTGAGTTGAACCCACTCATTCTCGTATCCCTTCATGCGATAAAGGTACACACCCTGTGTCTCGCAGCCATAATTGAGCGCTGAGAAAAAGAGGGTGAACGACTTATCACTCTCATGGATACGCAACTTTCTGGCGATGGAGATGTCTTCTTCCAGATAATCGCTGCCGGCAAAGACAGGCTGGTTATCTACCAGAAGTTCGGTAAAGCACAACTTACCCGTCTGATGCACAGAACGGTTTATGCCCTTTACAGCCATCATACCCACATCGGTGCCCAGGAATATTTCGTCCTTGGCATTGCGGATGGCACCATTGAAATAGAACTGCGAACTGATCAGACCATCTTCACGGGAGAAACTGCAGAATGCCTCGGTCTTCGGATTGAAGATAGAGAGTCCGTTATCGGTAGCTATCCACAACATACCCTGATTATCCTCTACAATACCCTTCACGATATTGTTGGCTAATCCATTATTCGTGGTATACGACTTCACTTGAGTCTTTCCGTTTTTATCGCTGGTATAGCAATACAGACCGTAGCCGTTACTGCCCATCCATATCTTTCCATCCTTAGCCTGACAGAAAGACAATATCTTATCGAAGACTCCACTCTTCGGATTGTCGAGTTTATACTGATGATACGTCACAGCGAAATCGCCCTTGCCTTGAGGACGCGACTTGAGGTCGACCTCTACCATTCCCTGCACGCACCCCATTAGGAGTTTGCCCTTTCGGGTTATCAGAGAACCGATGCAGCCGCGCACATTCAGGCATCCCTTAAAAGGTTCAATGAGTTGACGGCGCTTCATATCATAGAAGAAGAGACCATCATTGGTTCCGAGCCACATACCATCATTGATAGGATCGTAAGCCAAAGCACCGGCAAAGTTGAGTAAATGCTGATGCTTTGCATCTATCACCAGAGGAATAATCTTGCCCGGCTGACTGAGATTCATCACAGCAAAGCCCCTTCCCCAGGTACCAATCCAGAGCTGATTGCGGTTATCAGCTGCAAGAACCGAGACGGTATTATGCGGCAAACCGGAATTTGTCACCGTATAATGAACAAAGTTCCTGCTGTCTGGAGCCAAGGCATTGAGACCTCCCTCTACGGTTCCTACCCACAGAGTTCCGTCGGCTGCCGCATACATGGCATTGACTGCGTTGGGAGAGATGCTGCCCGGGTTGGCGGGGTCGTGACGGTAGAATTCCAAATTCAGCTGACGTGGAGCCAGCTTGGTAACACCACCTGTCTCGGAGCCTACCCATATCTGTCCGTTCTTTGAGAAAAGACTGTTGATAAAGTTGCTGCTCAGCGGATTCACAGCCGTAGCAGTGTTCCAATGTTCTATCTCTCCGGTCTTATCATTGAAGATATCTACGCCACAGAGCGTTCCTACCAGAAGTTTGTCATCTGGAGAAACGGCAAGGCTCGTCACTACTTCGTGCTGGAGCGAATGGTCGGTAGCAGAGCAATGGAATTCCTGCTTGCCGCTATTAAGCAATCCGCGATTCGTACCCATCCATATCTTGCCATGATATGAGATGATGGCACCGGCATACCTACCTTCGAGCGGAGGGAAGAGGGATGAGATGTTCTTTGCCACAAGCTGATTGTTCTTCACTGAGAACTCGCTCACCACTCCATTGTTGCATAATACAACTGTTCCTCTGCGATAGACATCACAGATTCCAAGATCGGGAGCATTATAAGGATAGGATGTAGACAAGACGCTGTTCACCTCGCCCTTTTCGTTAAAACCGAAACGGGTAAGCTGGTTGACAGAAAGCATCCATATATTGCCCTTTGCATCACAATATATTCGGGTGCAAAAGTTCTTGAATACTTTGTTGAGTTGTGCCTCTACCTGACTGTTCTCACAAGGTGGAACAACAGGCTGCATGGTATTGAGGTCGAGCACCTGCGGACCTTCTTCGAAAGCCACCCAAAGGCGCTTGAACGGATCTTCGCAGACATTACGGCAACTGTTGCTTCGCAGACTGATTCCTACAGACCCCAAACCGAAGTTCATGAAATTGAAACCATCGTAGCGCACCAGACCACCACCATGCGTACTGATCCATACGAAGCCGTAGGAATCCTGAAAGATATCATCAGCAAAATTATTCGGCATACCTGCAGCCATATTGAGATAGCTTACATTATAGCGACTAGGCAGCCCACCTTGCGCCCAACTGCTCAAGGTTATGAAGAGAATGCTTATTATAGAAAGAATGTATCTAATCATTAACTATTCTTTTGTTCTTTTCTGTCTTCTATCTTAACGTAAATGAAAGAACCAACAGCAATCAAAGCCAGAAATATATACATTCCTAATAATCCGTAATCCATATTATTGCCTTTTCTGTTCTTTGCGATCATCAATTTTGGCATAAATAAATATTCCTGCTGCCAAAAGCAACAAAAAGCCATACATAATAAACAATCCAGTATCCATATTATTTTCCTTTCTTTTTATTATTTTTATCTTTGTCCTTTCGTAAACAGTACAATCCTAAGGCAAACAGCAATGCCGCAACTAGAACTGCACCTATTACAACCCATGTTGAGTCTTCTTGACCAAACATTTTGGCTAAAACATAGCCCGTTATTAAATATTTAGATATATCTAATAGCCATTTTCCGATTTCTCCAAACATTTTTATTAAGTTTTTAAACTTCTGATTGCAAAAGTACGAAGAAAAAACGAAACGAAAGAATTTTTATCAAGAAAAAACGTTCCTAGAAGTGTAAATTTACAACTCTAGGAACGTTCATATAGGAACATACTTGCGTTTTAGAACTCAAGAATCATGCTCTGGCGAGGACGGAGCTTCACGTTCTTGTTGATAAGAACGGTGCGACCATTTGTAACATCCGTAGCCTTGTCATGAGAACCGATAATCTCAGCATAACGGGAAACATTCAGCTCGTTTACCTCGTTCTTGCCATTGATAACCGTCATCACATTCTTACCCTTATACTGGCGGGCAATGACATACACACCCTTCTGTGGACAGAACTGGGTCTGCTTGCCCTTGGTGATAACCTCGTTGCCCTGACGCCAATGCAATAATCGGCTGAGCCAGTCGAACATCTGGTTCTCTGCCTGTGTTCTTCCTTCGGCAGTAAAGGCATTGTGCTTATCACCAGCCCAACCGCCAGGGAAGTCCTTGCGTACATTGCCATCGGTCACGCTCTTGGTACCATTCATCAGCACCTCTGTACCATAATAGAGCTGAGGAGTGCGGTTGATGGTAAGAAGCAATGACAGCGCCTGCTTCAAAGCCAGAGTATCCTTGCCTTCACCCAGGAAGCGGTCGGTATCATGATTCTCGATGAATGCCATTACGCTCTTTGGATTAGGATAGAGATAGTCGTAGCAGAACACGTTGTAGAGACGGTTCATGCCGTTCCACCAGTCATCGGTCTCCTCTTTCTTTGCACTATTGATGCGGTCGAAGAAGGCGAAATCCATAACGGTTGGCAGATAGCTGTTCTTCTCAGAAAGTTTGCTGTCCTTCTGCCATGCTGCAGTATAGGCAGGTTCGGTTACCCAAGTCTCGCCTACGGTATTGAAGTGAGGATACTCCTCGCCCAGCACCTTCATCCAGTGTGCCATCGCATCGCGGTCGGCATAAGGATAGGTATCCATACGGATGCCGTCGATACCAGCGCTCTCTATCCACCACTCACTGTTCTGAATCAGATACTTGATAACGTGTGGGTTGCGCTGGTTGAGGTCAGGCATGGTTGGAACAAACCAGCCATCTACGGTTTCAGTGAGATCAACCTTGCTGGCGTATGGGTCAAGTACCGGAGTCAGTTTATAACTGGTCTGCAGATACTTATCGTTCACCTTAGCAGCGCCATCCACCGTACCGATGTTCTTCTGATGCTCGGCAGTCTGATTTTCAGGAGCCAGCCATTCTGGTTTATTAAACCAGTCTTTAGATGGCATATCGGCAACCCAAGGATGCTCGAAGCCGCAATGGTTGAAAATCATATCCATCACAATCTTCAAACCTTTCTTGTGAGCCTCATCTATCAGCTGCTTATAATCGGCATTGGTTCCGAAACGTGGGTCTACACGATAATAATTGGTGGTAGCATAACCATGATAACTGCTGTTCTTGCCGTTACTTGGACTGTCGTTCTCCAAAACCGGGGTAAACCACAGAGCGGTTACACCCAACTGGTTAAAATAATCCAAGTGCTGGCGGATTCCCTCCAGGTCGCCACCATGTCGCAGACTAGGCTCTGCACGGTTGCAGGTCTTATCACGCATCGTCTTAAAGGCATCATTCTTCAGATTGCCGTTAGCGAAACGGTCTGGCATCAGCATATAGAGCACGTCCTCATTAGAGAAGCCGATGCGCTTGTCGCCCGCCATTTCACGGTTTTTCAACACATACTTTACCTTCTTCGACTGTTTGCCCTGCTTGAAGTTGAGGGTCATCTCACCAGCCTTTGCCCCATCGAGGTTAAGATAAACCAGGAGATAATTAGGAGAATCAAGGCGGGCGATGCTGTCTACCTTCACACCCGGATAGTCTACCGTTACATCGGCATTCTTGATATCCTTGCCATACACCATCAGCTGGAGTGAAGCATCTTTCATGCCCACATACCAGTCGGTTGGTTCAATGCGGTTCACGTTGACCGCTGCATTCATACTTATTGCACTACTCATAAGCAATAAAGAAGCTATTATCTTTTTCATATTACACCTTATTATATAGATAAATATTATTTCTGATAAAGTATCAGGGCTGACTGAGGGGCAACCTCAACATCCTTTCCCGAAACAAAGCCTAAGCCTTCCTCATTGATTATACCATTGCAGCAAGCCACGGTATAATTACCCTCAGGAATCTGCATCTTCTTTGCCTTCTTATTGAAGTTATAGATCACGATGATGTTCTTCCAGGCATCAATGCCCTCCAGATTCTTGAGCTGGAAACCTACGAGGCAAGTCTGCTGACAAGGCAGGAACTCCAGATGCTGACGTACCTTATCGCCTGTTGAAAGACGGAATGCCGGATGATTCTTGCGGAGCTGGATCAGATTTCTGTAGAAGGTGAATGCCTGCGGATACTTCTGCAGATTGGTCCAGGTAAACTGGTTGATGCTGTCAGGAGAATTATAGCTATTGTGTACTCCCTTCTTGTCGCGGAGCATCTCTTCGCCGGCAAGGATGAAAGGAACACCCTGTGAAGTGAAGACGCAGGTCTGCGCAAGCTTATCGATGCGGAGCAACTCGGCAGTACGTATTGCTTCAGGGATATTCTTGTCAGTAAGAGATGCGATGCTTGCCTTCAGACGGTCTACCAGACACATATCGTCGTGGCAGCTTACATAACTGATCTGCTCGGTAGGATTGTTGGTCCAAGGCTTCTTGTCATAGTTCACCTTGTTCATATCTACCTGCGGATGAGCAATGCCACCCACAATACCGAACTTCAGACTCTCCTCCTGTCCTGGAAGACCAGCCAGAAGTGCCCCCTTATGGTCATCAGAGAAAGGACCACGGAGCGCATCGCGCATATCATCGCTGAAAGCACCAATGCCCTTGAGCTGCTGGGTATTCGCCTTCACCGCCAGTTTCCCGGCAGGATAAGCACAGCTGCCTGCACTCCATCCCTCACCATAAATATAGATGCTAGGATCGATGCGGTTTACCATCTCACGGATAGCCTGCATGGTTTCGATGTCATGAACGCCCATCAGGTCGAAACGGAAACCGTCGATATGATATTCGTCTATCCAATATTTCACGCTCTCCAGCATATACTGACGCATGAGAGGCTTTTCAGAAGCAGTCTCGTTTCCACAGCCAGAACCGTCAGAATACTTACCATCCTTGGTCTTGCGATAATAATAATCAGGATAGGTACGCTGGAAATTGCTGCCGTTGATATCGAAAGTATGGTTATATACGGCATCGAAAATCACTCGGATGCCTGCCTTATGCAGCGCCATCACCATCTCCTTGAACTCCTTGATGCGGGTTGCTGGAGAATAAGGGTCGGTAGCGTAACTGCCTTCCGGCACATTATAGTTCTTCGGATCATAACCCCAGTTGAACTGCGGTTTGTCGAGTCGGGTCTCATCAATAGAAGCGAAATCGAATACAGGCTGGAAGTGGATGGCGTTGATGCCCAGATTCTTGAGATATTCGATGGCCTTAGGCTCGGTGAGGGCAAGATATTTACCCTTATATTTCAAGCCGGATGTAGGAGAAATGGAGAAATCACGCACGTGAAGCTCGTAGACAACGAGATCGGCTGGCGATTTCAGAGCAGGACGCACGTCCTTATCCCATCCAGATGGATCGGTATCATACAAATCTACTATGGCGCCACGGTTTCCGTTCACACCTACCGCCTTGGCAAATGTGCCCGGTGTTTCACCCTTGCCTATATCAAAGGTATAGAACTTTCCCTTGAGGTTGCCCTTTACTGTAGCCTCCCAGCGTTCGTCACCCAACTTCTTCATCTTCAGCGTTTTATACGCTTTTCCTCCCTGACCTTGCTTATAAAGACGGAGGGTTACAGAAGACTTTTGGGCTGTTGGAGCATTCAGGATAAACATGGTTTTCTCCTTGGAATACATCATCTCATTGAATGTCTGCTGGGCATTCAATGAAGTTGGTAAAACGGTAGCTGTCAATGCTGCAATTATTAGTTTTTGGATATTCATTTTGTTAAGTTGTTGTTATACAGGACATTAAAGCGAACTGAGCGAAGAAAACTGTGACAGATTATCTACGCTCATTTTTAGCGTATTTCCGACCAACCGTGCAATTGGACGGAAATACGGAAATTATAGGCTTATTTAGTGAGCAATGAGATGGCGAAACCACCACCACGTGCTTCGTTAATCTTCAAAACATCACCCTTCTTCACAGTCTTGTGAACAATCTTGTAAGATTTAGGGTTCTTCTCATAGTCAGCATTCTTGCCATCCTGATAGATAGCGCAAGCATACTTCTTGCCCTTATCCAGGAAGTCGAGTTTTACTACGGCTGTGCGGGCTGCATCAGTCTTGCCACCAACAAACCAGTTATCGGTACCCTTAGCCTTACGGGCTACGGTGATATACTTGGCTGGCTCAGCCTCCAGATACTTGGAGTCGTCCCAGTCGCAAGCTACGTCGCGGATGAACTGGAAGGCATCGTCATACTTCTCATAATGCTCTGGAAGATCGGCAGCCATCTGCAAAGGACTGTACATTACGAGATAGAGAGAAAGCTGACCACAGAGGGTGGTATGAACATAACTCTTATTGTTGCTCCACTCAGAAAGCTTGGTCTCGAAGATACCAGGAGTATAATCCATCGGACCACCCTGCAGACGGGTGAATGGCAACATTACGGTATGATAAGACTTGTTACCGCCAAATGCTTCATATTCTGTACCACGTGCACTCTCGTTGCCAACCAGGTTAGGCCAGGTGCGGCAGATACCTGTAGGACGGGTTGCCTCGTGGGCATTTACCATGATATGATGCTTGGCAGCGGTCTCGATGACACGCTGGTAGTGATTGTTCATCAACTGGCTATAGTGATACTCACCTCTTGGGATGATATCACCTACATAACCGGTCTTCACGGCATCATAACCATATTTGTTCATCAGGTTGAAGGCATCCTCCAGATGGCGCTCATAATTGAGTGCAGAAGAAGATGTCTCGTGGTGCATCATCAGCTTCACGCCCTTAGAATGAGCATAGTCATTGAGCATCTTGATATCGAAATCAGGATATGGAGTCACGAAATCGAAGACATCGAGCTTCTGATGACCGAACCAGTCTTCCCAACCTTCGTTCCAGCCTTCTACCAGAACCTCCTGCAAACCGTTCTTGGCTGCAAAGTCGATATAGCGCTTTACTTCCTCGTTGGTTGCACCATGAGTACCGTTAGGCTTGCACTTGCTGTAATCGGTTACACCGAGACGAACAGATGGCAGGTCGTTGGTATAGCTCCAGGTCTTGGTGCCTACAATCATGTTCCACCATACACCGCAGTACTTGGTAGGATGAATCCAGGATGTATCCTTAATCTTGCAAGGCTCGTTAAGGTTCAATGTCAACTTGCATGAAAGCATATCACGTGCATCATCACTTACCATCACGGTACGCCAAGGGGTATTGAATGGTGTCTGGATGAATCCCTTTCTGCCTACAGCATCAGGAGTGAGCCAAGACTCGAAGGTCAATGTTTTCTCGTCCAGATTGAGGTGCATGGTAGGATAATCCAGACAGGCAGCCTCATGGATGTTGATGTAGAGCCCGTCCTTGGTCTTCATCTGGAGAGAGGTCTGAACACCGGTATCAGAGAAGACGGTGGTAGATGAATTGCTCTTGTAAGCTTCACGGTTTTTCGCAATAATTGGGCGAATGCCTGTCAATGGAGTAATGTTGTAATCATACTCCTGTGTATCATAATCACCAGGAATCCAGTAAGCGGTATGATCGCCTGCCATGGCAAACTGGGTATGCTCCTCCTGGATGACAAAATAATTCAGACTTTCCTGTTGTGGAAACTCATAGCGCAAGCCCATACCATAATCATATACACGGAAACGGATGGTGATGTTACGCTTAGAAGCAGCCTGGTTCAGGTTTACCTCCATCTCGTTATAATGGTTGCGGATGGTAGCGGTCTCGCCCCATACCGGCTTCCAGGTTTCATCGAAAGTAGATGTCTTGCTGCCGGTTTCAGTAAAACCATCCATCAGGCTGGTTTCCTCCATACCCTTAGAGGCATGTTTATCCTTAGCCAGTTCCAATCCTAAGTGGGATGGCTTACATACAGTCTTTCCCTTATAGCTCATCTCATAGGTAGGCTGTCCCTTTTCGGTCAAAGAGAAAGTTACCGAGACGTTGCCGTTAGGCGACTTTACGGTCTGGGCCGCTGCCAACATAGGAAGCAAGAGGCCCATCACTAATACATTCAGTTTTTTCATACTGTTCAGTTGTTGTTTATTCTTGTTTTTGAATCTTCGTTAGTTTATCTCAATCATTATCTGTTTATTCTTAAGATAGTGCAAAGATACAAAAAACAAAAATACCCTCCACATTTGGGAGGGTATTTTTCTGCAAATGAGTGTGCAAACGTTTGCACTATATATAATCATGTTAGTTAGCATCTTCCAGACTGCGAAATCATCTCTGTGATATTCTGCACGAAACGCTTGTCAGCAGCCAGATCCTCTATGTTGAGGTGCATGCGGTAACGCCAGTAATGCTTAGGGTTAGCCGGGATATTGATACGCTCGGCATTGGCATCTGGCAGACGGAGAGCCTCATCGGTAGCCAACCAGTCCTGGATGCTCAATATGCAGAGCATGGATGGAGAGGTGAGATGGCGGCTGATGATGTCACTAGCCAACCAGCCTGGGAGTGGATGAGGTGCTGGTCCCTGACGGTAGAGCATCGTATTGTAATACTCCTGGGTACGCTGGATATTCTCATCCCACCACATGCGCAGAGTAGGCATATCATGGCTCGAAATGGTACATACCGAACGGTATGGATTACGGCTCAGATGTCCGAACTTAACCGATGGATCCTTTGGCATGCTCTGGAGTTCCAGACTCAATATCTTCAACTCGTCCATTACCCATGGCACACAATCAGGCACCATACCAAGGTCTTCTGCACAAACTAACATACGGGTAGCCTGAACCAGCTTAGGCAACTTTTTCATCGCCTCCTGATACCAGAACTGGTTGTTGCGGCGATAGAAGTAGTCATTGTAAAGACGGTTGAATGCAGCCTTGTCATTATCATAGAGCGACTCGTAGATAAAGTCGAGCTGGGCTGAGATACGTGGATGGAAGACGCTAGGGTTGGTATGATCACGTACAAAGAGTACATCGCTGATCAGGGCATACAAGCCATCACGCAGCCAGAGTTCCTTCTCATCTGTTGCATCAGCAAAGAGAGCCTCTACCTTGCGCTGGGTATCTACCTCTGGTTTCATCTGATAACGTTCCTCATCCAGACGGTCTAGATACTTCTCCTTTACCTCGCCGGCACGCTCATGGAACATGCGGTCTAATACCCAATCGGTAATGAACGGACGGGTAAAACGGTCTTCCTGGAAGTGCAAACCATAGCTTTCTATCTCTTCACGGCTCATGGCAAGCGCCGGTGCAAACTGTCCGAGCAATCCATGTACGCTATGTACCGGAATCTCCCAGATACGGAAGAAGCCCAATACGTGGTCGATGCGGTAAGCATCAAAATATCTTGCCATGTTCTGGAAACGGCGGTTCCACCACTGGCAGCCATCCTTCAGCATCTCAAACCAGTTATAGGTAGGGAATCCCCAGTTCTGACCATTGGCAGAGAAGTCATCAGGTGGAGCACCCGCCTGACCATTGAGGTTGAAGTATTTAGGTTCCGTCCATACATCGCAACCATTGCGGTTTACGCCGATTGGAATATCACCCTTCAAAATAACGCCCTTAGCCTTGGCATGCTCGTGAGCCTCCTGCATCTGGCGGTCCAGTACGAACTGTACGAAATAGAAGAACGCCACGTTCTTGTAAGCAGCAGTCTTAGGGTCGGCAAGCGCCTTGCGCTCAGCCTCATCCCATACCTGATGATCTGGCCACTGGTTGAAATCAGCCGTACCATTCTTATCACGCAGGTATGAATACTGTGCGTAAGGAACCAGCCACAGTTCAGTATCCTGGAAGAAAGCCTTGTATTCGGCTGTCTTCATCATCTTTTCACCTTCCTGATTGAAGATTTGGCGCAAGTAATTTATCTTGAAATCATTTACTTTCTCGTAATCTATCTTATCCAGTGCGTTCAACTCAGCACGTGTCTTCTCAGCCTCAGCACGAGCCTTGGCATCCTTCAGCTCTGGGAGAGCATGGAGGTCGGCATACTGCGGATGAATAGCGAAGACACTGATGCAGCTGTATGGATAACTGTCGGTCCATGTATGAGTGATGGTGGTATCATTGATAGGAAGGAGCTGGAGCACCTTCTGACCGGTAGAAGCCACAAAATCAATCATGGTCTTCAGATCACCGAAATCACCGATACCGGCACTCTTACGGGTACGCAATGAGAATACTGGCACCTGCGTTCCGGCAAGTTTGCGGTTATACAGAGCAAAGAATGCCTGGTCGAGTTCGTAGGATACCAACTCACCTGCCTTTAACTCAGGCAAATCGATGGTTCTGTTCATGCAGCTTTCCCAGAGAAGATTGTTCTTTGCATTTCTGAAAGCAACGAACTTAAATTCCAGATGACCGCCCTCAAGATGAGTCGCATCAATATCAGCAACCCATTCATTATAGGTATGCTGAGTCATCGGAAGAATCTTCTGCACATCCCAGGCACCCAATGCTTTATCTGCACCCAATACACCCAGACGCTCACCATCGCGAAGCTGAGGAGCACGGACTATCAGACGCACAATCTTGCTGCCCGTTTCCGGCTTCATCTCCTGTGGAACCTGATGATTGATGCAATCGGTAAAGGCACTGCTGTAGAGGTAAGCATCCTCAGGCATAGCCTTCCAATGATCGTAAAGGGTATAAACCGCAGCCTTCCTGGCATTTACATCGAGCTGATGCTTAATCATAAGCCATTCGGTCTTGACTGCTCTTCCTTCACGTTCTACACTATAATAATAGGTATACGATTTCTCTGGTGATTCAACACACCAGTCGCATGCCCATCTTTCACCATCTGTTGTCTCGAGAGGAAGTTTCAGTTCACCTTCCTCCGTCTGAATGTTTACAGCGATCTGTTCGCCGAACATTGCTTTATATTCAATATTAAACTGTACTGTCATAAGACTCTTAAAGGCTCTTGAAAATGTTATAATTTATGTTTGATGCTACAAAGGTAAGAAAAACGAGCGAAAAACGTATCTGAAATTTGCATATTTTCTTCTCACAAATCATGCAAACGTTTGCACACCCTCACTCCGTAGAAACAATCAATTAATCGTTCATCTCATTTTATTCTGATTTCTTATCCTTGATGATACTCACAGACAGCGCACCCGCAATCAGCAGGATACCTGCCACAATCATCATATCGCTCTGATGAGAACCCACCAGACTCAGGACAGTTCCACCGCAGATGGCAGCCACAATCTGAGGGATACAGATGGTTCCGTTAAACAGACCGAGATAAGCACCCATGTGACCATATCCCTGCAAAGCATTGGTAACAAAGGTGAAAGGCATCGCCAGCATGGCAGCCCAACCGGCACCAATCATCAGGAATGGGATAAACTGCAAGTACTGGTCATGCAGGAATGGAATGAGAGCAAAGCCCACGCCACCAATAATCAAGCTGACAGCGTATGCCACCTTCGTATTCTTAAACTGAGGGAGAACGACAGCCCAGATAACACTACCTACCGCCTGTACGGCAAAGAGAATGCCCACCCAGTTGCCTGCCTCCTGAAATGCTTCAGAAGCAGGGTCGGTAGTATTCCATACGGTTTCAGCGATGGCTCCCGTAGAATAATTCCAGAGATAAAGGAAACCAGCCCAGCAGAAGAACTGAACCAGTCCCACCTTCCAGAAGGTAGATGGCGCCTTGCGCAGCAAAGTAATCCAACCGGCCTTGTCTTCAGAAGCCTCCGCATTAGGATTCTTCACTCTTCCCTCTTCACTCTTCGCTTCATTATACTCCGCATACTGCTGTGGATTCCACTCCTTCACCTTCATCGTGGTGTAGATAACACAGAGAATCAGGATAGCCGCACCGATATAGAACGACCAGATGACAGAATCAGGAACCACACCCTTCTCAGCATAATTCTTGATACCGAGGAAGGTAAAGAGGAATGGGAAGATATATCCGGCTACAGAACCGGCATTGCAGAGGAAACTCTGGATAGAGTAAGCCTTTGCCTTCTGTTTTTCATTTACCATATCGCCTACCAGCATCTTGAACGGCTGCATCGCCATGTTAATGCTCGTATCGAGGAACATCAGCGCTATCAGACCGAAGAGCATCGCACCGCTCACGGTCAGTCCGAGCGAACCGGCATTCGGCAGCAGGCACATTACCAGGACGGCAATCGTAGCACCCACAAAGAGATAAGGGATGCGGCGGCCAAAGCGGCACCACGTCTTATCGCTCAACGTGCCCACGATAGGCTGAACCAGGATTCCCATCAATGGAGGGAGAATCCAGAAATAACTCAAGTTGTGTGGGTCAGCACCCAACGTTGCAAAGATTCGGGAGATGTTGGCGCTCTGTAGGGCGTAGGCAATCTGTACTCCGAAAAATCCGAAGCTCAAGTTCCAGAGCTTCCAGAAACTTAAATCAGGTTTTTGTTTCATCGTTATATTGTTTTTATATTTTTATCTTGTTGTTCCTCTCACCACGAGTCGTGTTCTCACCACTCTCTTCTCCACCTCATCTCTAGGGATGGAGCCTTCCACCTGACCAATCAGGATATTGGCAGCTTCCTCGCCTACGGCTACACCTCGCTGCTCAACCGTAGTAAGCATCGGGTCGCACGCCTTGGCACGGTCACCATTGGTGAATCCGCAGATACTGATTTCTTCAGGCACCTTGAACCCCATCCGCTTGGCGGTATAGAGGATGCCGATTGCCGTATCATCATTGATGGCAAAGAAAGCATCCGGACGATCTTCCTCTATCAGAATATCCGGCGTTATTGCTTCGGCATTGGCACGGTCATCGCAGATCTTCACCCAATCAGGGTTCTCCGTCAAACCATGCTTTACCAGCGCATCATGATAACCGTTATATCGGTTCTTGGAAATTTCCAGATTCATCGGCGAGCCGTAGAAGGCAATCTTCTTGCAGCCCGTATCAATCATGTGGGTAACGGCGGTAAAGGCACCCATATAGTCATCTACCACCACTCGCGAGCAGTTCACGCCCGTACATATTCTATCATAGAAGATGAGCGGCACCCCATTCTGCAGCAGTTTTTCGAAATGGTCATACTGCTTGGTATCCTTCGCCTGCGAAACGATGATGCCACAAACCTTGTTCTGATAGAAGTCTTCACAGATGGCCACCTCCTTATCGTAGCGCTCGTTACTCTGCGCCACCATCACACGGTAACCTCTGGCTCTAGCCTCTTCCTCTATACCCGAAAGCACCGACATGAAGTAATAGTGTACCACCTGAGGCACAATAACTCCAATCACCTTCATCGGCTTCACCTTATTATGTCTCAAAGCTTCACCCAGGAAATTAGGAAAGAAGTTATGTTCACGCGCGTATTTCTGAATACGCTCCTTCTGGGCAGTACTGATACGAGAACTGTCCTTCAATGCCCGACTCACTGTGGCTACACTTACGCCCAGGTCGCGAGCAATATCTTTCATTGTTATTGTTTCTTTATTGCCCATTGCTATTAGTTGTGCTGCAAAATTACGAAATATCCTCAATATCAGTTCAAATATCTTGACTTAAATCAAGTAATTTCTGTGCAAACGTTTGCACAAAATAAATAACGGAATTAACACAAAAATAGTACAACATTAGAGAAAAGAACTTAATTTTGCACACAGAAACGACAAGTTTATGGGCAAGCGCCCCATTCCTACCTTATATAATATAAGAAGGATGCCAGAAAGACCCCGAAAAGAGCCAGAACGGCATTTTGAGTAGGAACGACAACAACTTAAGCCAAGAAGAAAAGAAGAAAAAGTAAATAAATAAATATAATACATTAACTTAAAAATCAAGCAAATGATGAAGCAGGTAAAAATTAAATTGCCTCTCAGAGCGTTGACCCTAGCAAGCGGTCTGCTTCTGACGGTGAGTTCCTTTGCGCAGAGTAATGCAATTAAGGGACATGTGAAGGATGCTTCTGGTGAGCCTATCATGGGTGCTACCATTACAGTTAACGGTAAGGCAGTAGGCATTACCGACATGGATGGTAACTTCTCAGTTGATGCAGCGCCAGGTGCAAACCTTACTTTCACTTATCTGGGAATGACTCCGCAGACAGTGAAAGCAGCTAACAACATGAACATCACCTTGGAAGATGATTCTAAGTCTTTGAACGAAGTCGTTGTCATCGGCTACGGTGTAGCCAAGAAGAACGACTTGACCGGATCTGTAACAGCTATCAAGCCAGATGAGAAGAACCATGGTATCATTACTTCTGCACAGGATATGATCCAAGGTAAGATTGCCGGTGTAAACGTAAACTCTGCATCAGGTGCTCCTGGTGATGGTGCTCAGATCCGTATTCGTGGTGGTGCGTCTCTTACAGCCTCAAACAATCCTCTTATCGTGATTGATGGTATGCCAATGGACAATAATAACACTAAGGGTATGAACAACCCATTGTCTTTGGTAAACCCTAATGATATTGAAAGCTTTACTGTATTGAAGGATGCTTCCGCTACTGCCATCTATGGTTCCCGTGGTTCTAATGGTGTCATCATCATTAACACCAAGAAGGGTCGCAGCGGCCAGAAGCCACAGGTTTCTTACAACGGCACTTTCTCTGTAAGTACAGTTGCCAAGAAACTTGACGTGATGAATGCTGCAGAATATACCGAATTTATCAAGAATCAGTATGGAGAAGGTTCTGCAGCTTACAATGGTTTAGGATGGAAAGAATTCAATGAGGATGGAACTCCAAACTATGCAGCAGGAACATACGATACAGACTGGCAGGACGAAATTTATCGTGCAGCATTCAGCCATGACCACAATGTAAGTTTGACTGGTGGCATCAACAAGCAATCATGGTCTATGCCATATCGTGTCAGCGTAGGTTACACCAGCCAAGAAGGTATTCTGAAAGGCTCTGATTACCAACGTGTCACAGCAGGATTTAATATAAGTCCGTCACTTTTTGACAAGCATTTGAACATCAACGCCAATGCAAAATACTCTTACGCCAAGACTAACCCTGGAGGTCAAGATGCCATCGGTGCTGCCACTACAATGGATCCGACACGTCCAGTAAAGAGCAGCGACGAGAAATTCAAGAACTGGGGAGGCTACTGGCAGTGGACAAAGAATGTAACAGAGTACGACCCAACATTCCCTTATGGTCGTAATGACGATGCACCATCCAACCCTGTAGAAAAAATCGAGAACTATGGTTTCGACAAGAGTGCACATGTTCTCTTGGGCAATTTGGAGGCAGACTATAAGATTCATGGATTCGAGGACTTGCACCTCCATGCTAACCTTGCTGGTGAATACACCACTGGTGGTGAATATACTCACAACTCTCGTTACTCAACCTACAGTTTCTATTATGGAAACGATGGTGAGAACACAGAAAAGAAGTATAATTTGTTGGCTACAGCATACGCTCAGTACACAAAAGACATCAATAAGGCAAACCACTTTGACATCATGCTTGGTTATGAGTATAACCATATGAAGTACTGGGGAAACAGCTGGGACAAGTCTTTCTATCCTTCTACATATGAAGGAAAGTCAGACAAAGGCGAAATATTGGCAGGCACTCTAAAGTCTGAAAATACAAAAAATTGGAAAGGTCAGACATATCTCGTCAGCTGGTATGGACGTGCAAACTACTCATTGTTGGATCGTTATCTCTTTACATTCACAGCTCGTTATGATGGTTCTAGCCGATTTGCCGATGGTCATCGTTGGGGTTTCTTCCCATCAGCTGCCTTTGCTTGGCGAGTTAAGGATGAGAAATTCTTAAAGGATGTCAACGCCATCAGCGACTTAAAGCTTCGCTTAGGTTGGGGTAAGACTGGACAGCAAGATACGGGTTTGGAATACTATACTCCTACTTATAAAAAAAGTACAAGCTTACACTTTCTCTATCCTGTAGGTCCTAAGAATGACGGTATACTCTATCGTCCATTGGCTTATAATGATGACTTGACTTGGGAAACAACGACAACTTGGAACATAGGTTTGGACTATGGTATGTTTGATCAGCGCTTAACGATTAACGCAGATGCATACATCCGTAAAACCACTGACCTTCTTAGTAAAACCACTATTTCAGCTGGTCAGAACTTCGACAACGCCCTCATGATGAATGCGGGTTCTTTGGAGAACAAAGGTTTCGAAGTTGCTATCACAGGTCGTCCTATCCAGACTAAAGATTGGTTTGTAGAGGTTAGTGTCAATGCTGCATACAATAAGAATAAAATTACAGAATTGACAGAGGGTCGCGACATGATAGAGGCAGGAATGCAAGTTGGTCAAAACCAACCTGTAACATACCATAAAGTTGGCATGCCTGCAAATTCATTCCTTGTTTATCAGCAGGTGTATGACGAAAGTGGTCGTCCTATTATGGGATGTTATGTTGATCGTGATGGCAATGGTTCAATCGACGAGAACGACAAATATTTCTATAAAAATATTGTAGCTCCTTGGACTGGAGGATTCAGCTTTAAGATTTCCTATAAGAATTGGGATCTTGGTACCAACTTCAGAGCAAGCTTCGGCAACTACCTTTACAACAATATCGAACAAGGTAAAGCAAACTCTTCCGTATTGTATAACTCAAAGGGTTATTACGAGAATAGCACAAAAGAAATCACATCATTAGGATGGACATCTTACAACTATCCTCTTACGGACTACTTTGTACAGAATGGAAGTTTTTTGAAGTGTGACAATATCACATTGGGTTACAACTTCGATAAATTCTTGCAGATGGGCAAATACAAGGGCATCTCTGGCCGCATCTACGCATCATGCTCAAATGTGTTTACCTTGACTAAGTACAAGGGGCTTGACCCAGAGCAAACATCAGGTATGGAAAGTAGCATTTATCCACGCTCTCGTACCTTCTTGCTTGGTCTTAACCTCAACTTCTAACATTTTAAAAGATTTAGATATGAAATTAAATAAAATCAAAACAATAGTTCCTGCAGCCGCTCTTCTACTGACGGCAAGCTTGAGCTCCTGCATGGCAGACTTAGACAAGGGAAACATTGACCCTACTGTTGAGCCTAACGCAGATATCATTGGTTTGTATAGCAAATGCTATGCAGGTCTCATCATGGAAGGAAATGATGGAAATGCCGACTTCACCATTGATGACGCAGGTAAATCAACCTTACTTCGCAACGTATTTAACTTTAACGAGTTACCTACAGATGAATCTATCTGCTGGTGGTCTGATGGTGGTATTACCGACATATGTAAGAACCAATGTCTTCCTGGAAACGCAACATTAAAATTCTTATATTATCGTCTGATGTCAAACATCACATTCTGCAACCAATATATAAGTTTGGATGCAGCACAATCAGAAAAGACAATGCTTGCAGAAGTACGTTTCATTCGTGCTTACAACTATTTCCTGATGCTTGATTTCTTTGGAGATCCACCTTTCATTGAGACCATCTCTACTGACGCTCCAAGACAGGCTCACACGTATAACAAGAACTTTGACCCCAATAAAACTTACAATCGTGCTGAATTGCTCCAACTGGGACGTGAATTCTTGTTCAACTGGGTAAAAGACGAATTGGTTGCAGCAGAAGCAGATATGCTCCCAGCTAAGCCAGAGAATGATACAGATGCTGATTATGGACGTGCCGACAAAGGTACGGCTTGGTTGCTCTTAAGCCGTCTTTATCTGAATGCAGGTACCTATCTCAACAATGATGGAACAAACAATCCATACTGGAAAGAGGCTAAGGAATACGCAGAAAAGGTTATCAACTCAGATTACAAGTTGTTTGACGACTCAAAGGAATCTGCCGAGGCCAAAGCAAATGGATACAAACCATACGACTTGTTGTTTATGGGTGACAATGGTTCCAACGGAGCTAGTTGCGAGGCTTTGCTACCTTTGCTTCAGGATGGTGACAAGACACAAGGTTGGGGTGGTTCACTCTTCTTCATCGCTACTAACTGGAACGATAAGATGGCAACCGTAACTGATAAAACTGCAGGCACAACAGGTAACAACTGGTCCGGTATGCGCCTTCGCCCTGAATTCCTACAGAAATTCACAAAGGATCCTAGCATTTTCTTAGATAAATCAACATCTGAGATTCGTGCAATGGGTATAGATGACCGTGCCTTGATTTGGGGCAAGGGTTCAGATTCCGACAAGCGCACCATCGAACTTGGAGACAACAGCAGCTTCTATCAGGGCTTAACTACCACAAAATGGAACAACAACTATTCCAACAATGGTACGCCACATGATACATACAATGTAGATACAGACTTTTTCCTCTTCCGTGTAGCAGAAGCATATTTGAATGCAGCAGAAGCAGAAATGCACTTGAATGGAGAAGGTTCAGCTTTGGCAAAACAGTACGTTGACGCTATCCGTAACAGAGCACACGCTTCCACCAAGGCTTCTTATACATTGAATGACATTCTTGATGAACGTGCCCGTGAGTTCTACTGCGAAGGAATTCGTCGTACCGATCTTATTCGCTTCAATCAGTTTGGTGGCAAACAAGCAACTTATACTTGGGCATACAAGGGAGGAAGCGAAACCGGAAACTCGTTCTCTAAGATTTACAATGTATATCCACTTCCTTCATCTGAGGTATTGGCAAACAAGAACTTAACCCAGATTGACGGATACAACGAGAGTAACAACTAAAAATGTATAACCGAATTATAAAGGAATACAATATGAAGAATAAATATATACTTGGTGCTCTGCTCATTTGCATCACCAGTTTATTCACAGCATGTACCGATGACAATGACTCAAACCCTACGCTGCTCCAGCCTACAGAGTTTGTTTTGAACGCACCAGCATATGCTAACGAGACTGTAGACTTGAAGCATGCTGTTGATGTAGCTTTCACTTGGTCACAGCCAAAATACACAGCAGAGAATGCACCAATCAATGCAACATACGAGGTACAACTCTCACCAACCAACTCATTCACTGTTTCTAAGAAAGAAGCTGAAGGAGATGAAAGTGGAGACAAAGTAGCAGACTATCTGGCATTCAATAAGACTACGACTCTCTGCAAAACATCTTTTACCGGCAAGGAAATTGACAAGGAACTCATTGGCTTTTTTGGATGGACTGAGGAAACGACCCCTAATTACCAAGAGGTTTATGTAAGGGTAGTGTCCTATATTGCAGAAGGCACTAAGCGTTTGAACCAGATTGAGTCCAACTCAATAAAGTTAGCAGTTAAGCCTTTTTACGAGAAACTTAAAGACACAGCTCCTCTCATGTGGTATTTTGTTGGAGATAACTTTGGAGATGGTAAGTGGGGAAACAAGGCCGTTGCAACGGGTACAAGTCGATTCCCTATGTTCCTTGACAGTGAATGCACTTATGACAAGAATAGCGGAGAAGGTGTCATAACTTACCTCAACTATTTCACTTCACAAGGTTGGAAACTGTTACCTGAAGATGGAAACTGGGATTTCGCTTTCATGGCAGATGGTGCCAACAAGGTTGTAAACCGTAAAGGTGGTGCTGATGGAGCAAATTGCTGGGTTGACCCTGCTGGATATTATCTTGTAAAAGTAACTACTAATCAGACTACAAAGGAGAGTACTTGTACAATCGAAAAGCAAGATATTACCCCAACTGTTTATAACCAGATTTGCATCATCGGTTCATTCAATGATTGGACAACTCCAGGCGAGAACATGATTCCTGTAAACAAGGAGGGCGAGAACCACGTATGGTTCTACGAACTGACGGTTGCCCCAGGAAAGGTTGAACAAATCAAGTTCAAGATTCCTGACAGTTGGGATACCAACTGGGGCTTTGGTTCTAACGATGGCGATATTGCAACTTGCGGTAAAGCCACAAACGGCGGTAAAAACATTGGTGTAGGCGAAGGCACATGGTATATCATGTTCAACGACATCACTGGTGAGTTTAGCATTATTGAGAAGCAATAACGTTTATCACTTAATTAAGAAAGTATTATGACTAAGAAAATATTATTTGCATTTGTCATTGCTGCAGGACTAGCATCCTGCAGCGAGGACTATACCGACTGGAACAATCCACAGCACAACGATGCAGAAGAAGCTGTTGCAGCTGCCTATGGAGTTCAGTTTGTGGGTTCTGGTGTTGATGTAAACATGGGAGATGAAAACAACCCGGAGAAAATCAAACTTGTTTCTATGGCGACAAGTAATCCTGATGTTGATTCTCTGCGTTTCATGTCCATCAAGATAAATAATCAGGTTATTCCATATACAGTGGAAGGCAACGATGCTTATGTTTCAACATATTCGTTGGATTCTTGCGCCATGGTTGCACTTAAAACACGCAAGTATGAAAAGCGAGAGTTAAACGTCGATGTAGAAGCTACAGTTTATCCTAAGTCGAAGACTGCAGTAGCGATAAAAGGAGAACTCAAACAAAACGAGACTCCTATTCCTACACCAGAAATCGACCCTAAGGGTTATTACATATTGGGAGACATTGAAAATGTAGGTTGGACTCCATCCAAGGGGTTAATGATGACAGACAAAGGTAATGGCATTTACACAGCCACCGTCACAACAACAAATGAAGAAAACTGGTTCAAGTTTTATGGCGCAACAGGTTTCACCACAGATGACAACAATTGGGACTTAGTAAATAAATACCAATATGGTTGTCAAGTAAATGGTGATGCTGCGACTTTTAATATGCTAGAATGGAAAGATGTTAAGACCCCAACTATCGCAGGTGCTGGCACTTGGATTGTCACTCTTGATATGATTAACTGTACATATACTATCAGCAAGCCTATCCTCTATATGGCAGGTGACGCAAATGGTTGGGACCAGATAGACTATCTCGCTAGTGAAGACGGCTCAAGTTTCACTGGATTTATGTACTTGAACCAGAATGGCTTCAAGTTCTGCTCTGAACCAAACTGGGATGGAACAAATTATGGTGCTACTTTTTTCTCTAAAGAAGGCGACAATATCATTATGACCGAAGAAGCTGGTTATTATAAAGTTGATGTTGACTTGTCAGCAAAAACTTACACTCTGACTCCTATCAACTATATTGGTATCGTTGGTAGCGCATCACCTAATGGTTGGGATACTGACGAAAAAATGACTTATGTTCCTTACAATACAGAAACCAAAGAACCTGGCTATTGGGAAGTAAAGGACATTACACTGACTTCTGGTGTAATCAAGTTCCGTGCAGATGGTGATTGGGCAATCAACTGGGGTGGCACACCTGATGCCTTGACACAAGGTGGTGCTGACATGAACGTTGAAGAAGGTACATACGACATCAAGCTTTATGCTTGGGCAGATGGCTTTGCTAAGTGTGTAATGACTAAGAAGTAAGCATTTGCTTCATCAAATAAACTAAATATCAATAGGCGACTCTCAATTCCGGGAGCCGCCTATTTTTTTCGTTCTCCTCCCCCTTTTCAAGTATTTTTTCCCTAAAACCTTGGAAGTTACGAGGAAAAGTCGTATCTTTGCAGAAGAAAAGCTGCACTCGGCAAATTGAAAGCAAGCTTTCTTTGCGCTCGTTTGCATTTTCTTTGTCCCAAAATCCGTATGCCTTCTGTTAGAAGACCAAATTAAAACATTACTCTATGGATAGTTTGATACAATATAACAATGCTGTCAACGCTATAAAGACAGCCATACTTCAAGGACAATATGAAGCAGCCAAAGGTGTGAACCGCATACAACTTGCTTTATATTTTGCCATCGGAAAATATCTTTCACAACATACCCGCAAAGGAGTATGGGGCGAGGGCGCATTAGCATCCATCAGCGAACAACTTCGCAAGGAACTACCAGGTCTTCGAGGATTCTCGGAAACTCAACTAAGAGACATGAGACGTTTTTATGAAGCATGGGATATGCTTGACAGTAATTCAACGGCAGCAACCGCTAAATTGTGCTTTGAGAATTCAGCGGTTGCAACCGCTGAATTACAAAATAGTGAAAATCAGATAGATATATTCCATACTTTATCTATTTCTAATATTCCAGATTTTCCTGTTGAGGACTTCTTTAAAGTACCATTCACACACCACTCTGCCATCATTAGTGGACCAAAAGAAACTTCGGCACGCTTTTATTATATTCACCGCACTGTAGAGGAACATCTTTCCGTAAAGAAGCTCCGCCAACTTATAAAGGAGGATGCTTACCATAGCCAAGGACGCATGCCTAACAATTTTACCAGAACCATCAACAATCCTAGGGAAGCTCGACGTGCAGTAGAAATGTTCAAGGATGAATATCTACTTGACTTTATCAATGTAGAAGAGATTGGGGAACGCGAAAAAATAGATGTCGACGAACGAGTTGTAGAACAAAGCATCGTTCAGAACATCAAGAATTTCATCATGACCTTTGGCAGAGACTTTGCTTTCATCGGCAACCAATACCATTTGGAAATCTATGGTGTTGAACAATTCCCAGACCTGCTGTTTTTCAATCGAGAATTGAATGCTATGGTTTGCATAGAGCTAAAACTTGGCGAGTTTAAGACCTCTTATCTTGGGCAACTTTTTGGCTATCTCCAAATTCTCGATGACAAGGTGCGTAAGCCACACGAGAATCCGTCTATTGGAATCATTCTTTGCCAATCAGCAAACTACTCTTATGCAGAATATGCTGTTCGAGACTACAGCAAACCGATGGGAGTTGCTACCTACAAGACGTTGGATGACATGCCTGAAAGGTTACGCAAGGCTTTGCCTGATATGAAGAAAATGATGGACTTGCTAAAAAACAAGGAAGAATAATATCCCCCCTAAACATTTGGAGATTATTAGAAGATTAAAGAATAACATTCAATATGCGGCTCTCAATTCCGGGAGCCGCCTATTTTCTTTTTCTCCTCCCCCTTTTCTATTATTTTTTCCCTAAAACCTTGGAAGTTACGAGGAAAAGTCGTATCTTTGCAGAAGAAAAGCTGCACTCGGCAAATTGAAAGCAAGCTTTTTCTTTGCGCTCGTTTGCATTTTCTTTGCCACCGAATAGCTTAAAAAAAAGAAATTATGGGACATCAAGAAGATATTGTAAAACAGAAAGTAAAATCATTGTCATCAGGGATACGCAAGTTATCCTTGACAGAGATGTTGCGGAATTGTATGGAGTAGAAACCAGAGATATAAACAAAGCGGTTAAAAATAACCCCAAAAAGTTTCCCCCTGGTTATATTATTGAACTGAATAGCAGCGAGAAACAGGAACTGGTGGAAAATTTCCACCGGTTCAATACCCTCAAGCATTCCACTGTTGCACCTCACGCATTTACTGAACAAGGACTTTATATGCTTGCCACAATTCTGAAAGGTGATTTAGCCATCAGTACAACCATTGCCATCATTGATACTTTCACTCAACTTCGCAAATTGGCAAGAACTATAGATAAGGTGAATGAAGATGCAAAGGAGCATGGTATTTTACCAGACAAAGCAACAGAAGGTAAGATACAAGCTGCCATGAACGAAGTCTTCGCAGATAAGCTGCCATTAAAAATGCGCAGATTGACTTTTGGGGTAAATTTAGGAGTGCTGAAATTTTCTATAGAAACCAAAAGAGAATCCAAAGAATAAAACAATATTAAAAGGAGGAAAGAATATGAACATGTTTGAACAGATGCCATTCAGTGAGAAGTATCCAGTCTTCCGCAAGTTGGCAGAAATAGGCGACCTCCGCAAGCTCTCCCGAGAGGAACTAGAGCTGTATGACGAGGACATCAAGAATATGCGTGATATATATATTACTAGGCGGCTCTCGAACATATCGGGAGCCGCCTTTTTTGTATGCCTTTACGTTATGCAAATCGTATTAAGCCTTCTGCACGTTTTCAAGATTTTTATGATCATATTCTTTAACAGACAATGGGATGGATTTTTGCACTTGCTTGTTGAATTCGCATTCTTTGTCTTCTATGAAAGATGATGCATATATATATAATAATGTGATAACTTGTATCTTTTGGTGTAAAATATTAGGTTTATTTATACTTTGATATATGTCATGTGATTATACGACATTTGTCATCCGGCCGTACGACAAGTGTCGTATAAACGCATGACAAATGTCACGCAATCGCAAGAAAGGCTTCCTTGCATCGTTATAATTGATTCCTTGCATCATATAAGTTGCAGCATTGTTATCATCCATCTCACCATAGCCAAGCATCGGGACGTAATTTTCATTTCCTCAGTTGGCTATGATTCCTCCTCTCACCAGCCATTTCGCAAAGAAGCGATCACTAACCAGATAGCCAGTCGGAGTCTTGCTTACCAGCTGCTTATCTACCAATGCCTTTAATGCCGTTTTCACGCTGCTCGTAGCTGGAAGATGGTGGGTGCTGATAAACTGCTGGCTCAACGGCGAAGATACCAAATGCTCACGAGCTATCGCCCCCAAAAGCATCTGCTGGTTCTCGGTTAGCCAGGCACAATAGTTCTGATAAGTCATCGCCTGCTCCTCAATCAGCTCCAGAATCACCTCATCTACCAGAGACTTCGTAATCTCGGAAGAAGCATGCTCGTAGATGCCATGCAATATCGACTGCACATACCAGGTTACACGATCAGACTGCTGATAAATATAAGAAAAGGTAGATTCATCTATCGACCTGTGCTGAGATGCCAACAGGCGATTGGCAAACTCCCGATACACCTGCTCCCCGATGCAAGGCAAAGACAACACCAGCGAACTCTGGAAGAAAGGACGGTTTGCCGACAGAAACATCTCCTGCATCATGTGCTGCTGACTGCCCGAAAACACGAAATATACATTCGGCAAGAACTGGATATAAGAACGGATCATCGCCTCAACCCCATCCTCCGGATAACTTAATATCTGCTGAAACTCATCAATGGCAATGTAGCATCGCTTTCCCGATTGCTTCAAATACTCAAAGATTCGCTTCAAACTCTCCTTCCCTTCACTCGGTTTCAAGTCTAAAGAAAAAGAAGGAATGCCTGTCAATTCATCTATCGTCAGAGTAGGACGCCAACAGCTGAAGAATTCCTGTACCTTCCGAAGGGCTGATTGGGAAACTGTATCCAGCTTTCCGATGATTTCAGAAGCCATCAGTTGCACCATCTGCTCCAGATTCTTGGTGGCAAAGATGTCGAGATAGAAACACTTCACTTCCGCGTATTGCTCCTCCATCTGATGGAATACATGATGAATTAATCCCGTCTTACCCATACGGCGTGGGGCAACCAACGTGATGTTACGTTCATTATGCAGCGAAGAAATCATTTTCTCCGTCTCTTTCTGGCGGTCGCAGAAATACTCTGCGCCCTTATAGCCATATACCACAAAAGGATTGTTCAATCTTGCCATATCTTGTTATCATTCATTATACAAACGTTCATTGCGCTTTTTACGCAACGCAAATTACGCAATAAAAAACGAGACCGCCAAATGTTTTCCAGTTTTTTAATAATAATTATCTTCTAAAGCTACATATACCTTATTATATAATAGAAGAAAAGCGCACCGGAATGCAAACGTTTGCACAATTTATTCGCTTGATTTGCATCAATTTTTGAACAAGCTAACGAAATAAATAGTAACTTTGCCAACGTATAACAATACAACTTGCAATTAAACATAAAATAATAATCACAAAATACAATGATAATTATGAAGAAGATATACTTTACACTCATCGCCTTACTAGCAAGCATGAACATGCTGGCACAAGGTTGGCCTGCTAACTATAGTGGCGTCATGCTGCAAGGATTCTCATGGGATTCTTACGACTACTCCCAATGGACTGTTTTAGAGAAGCAAGCCGATGACATGAAAGGTTTCATCGACCTGGTATGGCTTCCACAAAGCGGTAAATGCATCGAAACCACACAGGTGATGGGCTATAAGCCATATTATTATTTCAACCAGAACTCCTCATTCGGAACTGAGGCTGAACTCAGAAGTCTGATTGCCAAGTTCAAAGCCAACGGCATAGGCGCAATAGCTGATGTTGTGGTCAACCACCGCAATACAGACGGCTGGTTCACCTTCCCTGCAGAAACCTACAAGGGAGTGACCTACCAGATGTTGTCTACCGATATCTGCAAGAATGATGATAGTGGAAGTACGGCAACACAGGCAAAAAAAGACGGGGTTAGCCTCAGCAATAACTATGATGAGGGAACCGACTTTGGAGGATGCCGTGATATTGACCATAAGAGCGAGAACGTACAGAAGATTATCAAGGCATATCTGAAATTCCTGAAGGAGGATATAGGATATACCGGTTTCCGCTACGACATGGTAAAGGGTTTCAGCGGTACCCACGTGGGTGACTACAATGATGCAACAGGTATAGAATACTCGGTAGGTGAATATTGGGACGGAAACCCATCTATCATCAACTGGATAAACAAGACTAACAAGAAGAGTGCAGCCTTCGACTTCCAGTTCCGTTATAATGTTCGTGACGCAGTAGGCGTAAAAGACAATAAGATTGTTTCAGCGCAAAACTGGTCGAAGCTGAAGAGCGATAATAATCTGATGCATGACCCAACATACCGTCAGTATGCCATCACATTCGTAGAGAATCACGACATGCAATACCGTTCTGCAGATGAGCCGCTGGATCCTCTTAAGCGGGATACGCTTGCAGCCAATGCCTATATGCTCGCCATGCCGGGAACTCCTTGCGTGTTCCAGCCACACTGGAGAGCATACAAAAAAGAAATCAAGAGCATGATTGAAGCCCGCAAACTTGCAGGCATCACCAACATGAGCAATTATACCAACAAGATGGCGCAAACCAATTGCTTCGCCAATGAAACTACCGGCGACAAGGCTAAGCTCATCGTGGTTGTAGGAAACAACACCAAGACATATACGCCAGGTGCCGACTATACACAGATTCTCGAAGGATACCACTATCGTTATTATCTTTCAAAATCTGCAGAAACCGCATGGTGCAATATACCTACTGGCGAATACGAGGCAGGATTCAAGGCTAAGCTTACGGCTGTGAGTCAGAACAGCAATGCCAAACTGGTATACACTACTGACGGCACAGACCCTACAGCCAAGAGCAAGCAGGTGGCTACTGGTAGCACCATCAACATAGATGAGACCTGCACCTTGAAGGTAGGCTTGCTCAGCAATGGAACGGTAACAGGTATCCGTACCTACAATTATACCGTCAAGGCATTCGAACCATATACCATCACTGTATATGCCAATGCCGACCAGGTAACCAACTGGGGTTCAGCCATGTATTTCTACGCATGGAATTCCAGCGAAACCATTACAAAAGCCTGGCCAGGTACTGCTGTAACAGCAACCAAGACGCTGAACGGAAAGAAGTGGTACTATATGGACTTCAAGATTAAAAGCAAGGATGCTATCGTAAACATCATCTTCAATCAGGGAAATGGAACAGGCAAGAAGCAGACCGTAGACTTGAATGCCGGCAACAGCACCAAGTATTATGAGATTACCACTACACAGAGTAATGGCAAATACACCTGTAAGGATGTTACCGCCATCTGGGCACCAACAGGCATCACGGGAACCCCAACCATAAGCAATACCACAACTACAGACAATGCATGGTATACGCTAAGCGGTATGAAAATGGGTAAGAAACCTGCAAAGAATGGTGTTTACATCCATCAGGGAAAGAAAGTGATTATCAGATAAGAATACGAAAATAGAGAATAGTTTTAAGATTTTATGTTTTTAGGTTTAGGTTTGTTTTAAAGGTAGTTTTAGTACATACAAGGTTACTAGTTAGTTGTTTTAGGTAAGAAAAAAGAGGTATACCCAAGATTCGTCTTCGGGATATACCTCTTTTCTTATTCTACTTATTTTCTTATTCTACTTATTTTCTTATTCTACTTATCTTTCGCGCTGGTCAGCACCCCACATCAGTTTTTCTCTCAAGGTAGAGAAATAACGCTGGTTGCGCTGCTTCACAATCTTGATGCTATGAGGAGCCTTGCGGATGATAAGGCGGGTTTCCTCTGTCATACGCTCACTACGACCATCTATGGCTACCAGATAGTTGTGGCTGCGACTCTCGATATCGAGCGTGATGACAGCCGTATCGTTGATGACGATAGGACGGATGTTCAGACTGTGAGGAGCTACCGGAGTAAGACAGATGCTACCACTCTGCGGAATGATGATAGGTCCGCCATTCGAAAGATTGTATGCCGTAGAACCGGTTGGCGTAGTAACAATCAGACCATCCGCCTGATAAGTGACGAGGAATTCGCCATCTACCTGCGTTCGGATGGAAATCATCGAAGCATCATCACGCTTCAGCACGGCAATATCGTTGAGGGCGAACGGATTGCCGGCAAGTATGCCCCCTTCTGCCTCCACCTGAATCACCGCATGCTCCTCTATCAGACATTCACCGGCATAAAGACTGTCCAGCGCCGACTCAATCTCGCCAGGCAGCACATCAGCAAGGAAGCCCAACCGGCCCATATTCACACCGATGATAGGTGTACCCTTGGCTCCCACCCGGCTCGCCGCCTTCAGGAAGGTACCGTCACCACCCATAGAGATGACATAATCCACATCAAAGTTGTAATCCTCGAACACCCCAGCCGCCTTCACATTGAGATGCTGGTCACGGGTAAGAAACTCATAATAAGCATTCTCCACATAAACTTCAGCCTCCTTCTTTTCAAGATAAAGAAGGATTTTCTCTATCGAAGCCGACTTCTTAGCCTGGTATTCATTACCAAATATTGCGAATTTTAAATGTTGCTGTGCCATTTATTTTGTTATTTCAATAATTATTCTTACTTTTGCAAAGGTAATCATATTATTTGAATAACAAGACAAAAAATAAATAAATTATGGCTAAGGTATATGAATTTCTTGCCAATGGCTTCGAGGAAATCGAAGGATTGGCTCCGGTTGACATCCTCCGCAGAGGTGGTGTAGACATCAAGACAGTAAGTGTAACGGGTACAGAATGGGTAGAAACATCGCATGGTGTAACCATCAAGGCTGACCTGAAGTTTGAGGATATTGCCAGCTTTGAAGATGCTGACATGCTGATGATTCCGGGCGGAATGCCAGGCAGCACAAATCTCAACGAGCACGAAGGTGTACGCCAGGCGCTCATCGCCCAGCACAAGGCTGGCAAGCGAATCGGTGCCATCTGCGCAGCCCCAATGGTTCTGGCAAGCACAGGCATTCTCGAAGGAAAGAAGGCTACCTGTTATCCTGGTTTCGAGCAGTATTTCGGCGAGAACACCGAATATACCGCCACCCTCTTCCAGGAAGACGGCAACGTGATTACGGGCGAAGGTCCTGCTGCAACCCTCCCATACGCTTATAAGATACTGAGTTACTTCGTAAGCAAGGAAACTGTGGCTGCCCTGCAGGATGGCATGATGTATGATCATCTCATGAAAAGCAAATAATAACAATGAGTGAAGAAAGGCAGGATTAGAATTCTTCACTCTTCACTTTTAACTCTTCACTTAAAAAATGGATTACGTAATCATAGTAGCCGGAGGCAAGGGCCTCCGCATGGGAAGTGAGATTCCCAAACAGTTCTTGCCGGTAGCGGGCAAGCCTATCCTGATGCGCACCATAGAGCGTTTTCATGAATACGACCCTTCATTGAACATCATCCTGGTTCTGCCGGAGAGTCAGCAGGCATACTGGCACCAGCTCTGCGAGGAGCAACATTTTGATATCAAACACCAAATAGCCAATGGTGGCGATACCCGTTTCCAGTCATCCAAAAACGGACTGGCACTCATTCCTGATGATGAAGATGGCGTAGTGGGCATTCACGATGGTGTGCGCCCATTCGTATCTAAGGAAGTGATAGAAGAATGTTTCGAGACGGCTCGCGAAGAATATGCAGCCATCCCTGTATATGCCGTAACCGACACCTTGCGCTATATTGACCAACACGGAGGCGGAAAGAACGTGCTGCGCAGCGATTACCGCGTGGTGCAGACTCCCCAGACCTTCGACATCGGTCTGGCAAAGCAGGCTTTCAACCAGGAATACAAGGAACAGTTTACCGATGATGCTTCGGTGATAGAAAGTCTTGGCTGCCAGGTTGCGATGGTAGAGGGTAATCGTGAGAACATCAAGATTACTACCCCATTCGACATCAAGATAGCTGAAGCTTTGCTGGGGTAAAGCGAAACAACAAGGCATAAAAAGACAAGCAGGAGATTCCTCACGGAGTCCCCTGCCTTTTTTATAACTATAATAAACCTATTTTAAATTATCATTAACCTAAAGTGCAAATCTCTATTTTGGGTCTACCAATAACATCTCTCAAACTCCTTTCTCCTTCAGAAGAGTTTATACTGCTACGGCTGCACGTAACTTCAACATGCCACGATGTACCAGATTGCGTACACTATGATAGTTCATCTGCATGATGTCGCAGATGTCCTCATATTTGCGCTGCTCTATATAATATAAGGTGAACACCTGGCGCTGGCGTGGTGTCAGCTCATTCATCAGGATCTGAACCTTACGAACATTATTGAGTGAACTTTCATCAAGGATATAAGAGTTTTCCACATCTTCTATAGTTGTAGAGATACGGATATCCTCCACCGCAGTCTCCGTCATATAGTTCTTGCGGCGAAACTCATCCAGCAATCTGTTGCGGAGAGAAATGAGCAGGTAAGAGGTTACCTTTGTAACTTGTAAATTCTGGCTTTTAGAGATGAGTTTGATAAACACATCTTGTACACAATCTTTTACAAGTTCTTTGTCTGATGTAATACACAGACCATAATTGAGCAACATTTCCGCGTACATATCATATAAAGACATGAAAGCGTTCTGGTCGCCTTGGCGATAGGCTGCGAGCAACGTCTGTGCTGCTTCCTCTCTTTCTCTGATGTTATTGTAGTTTGTTTTCATCTTAGGTGTACTTTTGTTTGTTGATGGTGCAAAAGTAGCCTAAATACGGCAAACTCTAAGGAAAAATCAGGTAAATGAATGGGAAAAATTGGTATTCAGTGTATTTTTCCTCCCATTTTAAGGGTACAAATGGCTTTTTATGCGATTTTTCAGTTCTTCTATGTCAGTTTCAGACAACAAGCCCGAAATCTCGTCAAGATGAAGAAGAACATATTTTGCCTGCTCTATTTCGGCAGGAAGATACATTTTCTCAAGCTTTCGAGAAGATGCCGACCTCCCAAAGTTGGCATCCGGTTCTACGATAGGAGAACCGAATACCGACTCCAGGAAGTCAGTATTCAATAAAAGATTTCTTACAGATTCTGTTATCATCATTCTTTTCATCTTCTCTACTTTTATTACATATTACATATTACTTCACATTCGGGCAAGAGCCGCCAGCATCTATCACCGCCTTGCCATTCTCGGGTGCCGAAGCCCCACTGTAAATGACAGCCTTCTCAGGATAAGCCTGACGATACTCGCTCACACTCTTGAAGACATCATCATAGGTAACCTTGCCCGGCCGAAGGCGACGCTGATACTGGCGAGGTGCCAGATTCTTGCCTCCTTCAGGAGCATAAAGTCCCTTCTGGGTATAATACCACTGTTCAATATGAATGATGTCAACCACCTTTCTCAACTCCGGATCCTGGAGGATGGCATCTTGCACATCCTTGTTGCACGACAAAGCCACCCAGACATGCTTGCCCGTCTTAGCCTCCCATTCGGCAACGGTCTGCAACCAGAACTTCGTAAAATGATAAGGACCCGTATACTCTTCGCCAATCGACTGAATCACGTTCGGCTCATCAGCAAAGGCATCCAGCATCTTCATGATATACTGCTTATGCAGCTGGCGCATCACCGGATTATCTATATTATAGAAGTATTCAGCCATCCATACACGCTTATCGCCGGCAAAAGGAACAGGTTCAGGGAACACCGTACCATTGATATTGTTGACCGGGCGCCATGGACAATCTACCCAATGGGCACCTGCCTCCAGGATATTATGCTGGAAATAGTGCTGGTTGATAACCAGCAAACCATTCTTGGCTCCCTTTTCTGCCAATTCCTTAATGCGGCTGATGTACCACGGATTCAACTTTGTAAGGTCATACTTACTCAGTCCGTCCCAAGCCGTGCCCTGTCCGCTTCTGGCAAAAGGCTGTTCATAGAACGGAGCCCAGACATCTCCATCACGGCGGCGCACACGTTCGTGGTCATCACGGCGGCGGTCATACCACAAGCCGTAGTTCTGATTGAAGAGCACCACATGCTTATCACGAAGATGAGCCACCACACTATCCACACGGGTGGTAGTGCCCTGTCCCTCCATTCCCGGCACAAAACGGGTCACGGCATCGGCAATCTTAGGGAAAGCCGAGTAACGAACACGTCCGTTCCACCAAGGGGTATTCATTCTTGCACCCTTCAACAGCGTATCAGCCACCATGATCTTACCCTCCTTTATCGCGAAGACAAGCTTCCCGGCATGGGCAAGATCCGCCTTTTTCTTAGAACGTTCCTTGATCTTATCCACATCCATAGCCCTAACAGGAGAAACAGAAGCCATGAACCGGGCGCTGTCTGCTATCCACATCTGCATGGTGATGCGAGGTTTGCGCGCCTCCTCTACCATCTTCTGTGCCACATCATAGGTAGGATTGTTGCTCACATTGTTGCGTTCTCTCTCCAGCACACGACATTGGGCAGAGACATCCCTACCCAGTCGTTTCTCCAGAAGAGAGGCAAAGCGGCTCCATGGTTTGGCATGATTGTTACATTGCTGGAAATCACCAGAGCCGTTAAACTGCGCCCAACAGGCAAACACATGGTTGTTGCTGCCATCAGGAATGCTGTCGGCAAAGATTCCAGCAGCCGTACATTGGTAAGCGAGGCTGTTGGCTGTATTCCATCCGATGCCGTAACCTTCGAGACCAAGATTACAGAACTTGATGTCGTTGCCATCGATATTCACATTATCGAAGAGCAATCCTGTACACCAAGGTCCCACAGCACCACTATAACCCAGCGATTCATAACCATCGCATTGTACGAAGGCATTAGGACCCGCCGCACAGAGACCAGCCACAAAATCGTGCATGCCCTGTTCAGAATAGCAACGCTGGAACAGACATTGTTCGCCCATACAGAGGAAGGTGCGACGACGGTAGCCACCGATTTCTGAGACAGGAGCCTGAGAAATGCAATCCTCTACCGTGATACGGGAAGCATCACGCTGGGTTACTACAGCCGAACCAGCCAGATGGCGGAAATTCACCATTCTCACCCAACCATCTTTCACCTTATTAATATATACACCCTCCCAGGCATGGTTTTCATCCTTCGGATTGGTAGTATCATATTCAGAATCTATCGTGAGATTTTCTACACCCACATTCTTCAAGCGCCAGTCATTACCGGCGATGCGCTGAACGAAGCATTCCGCATCATCCTGACCGAGCGACATGGATAAAGGAGCATCCAACTGCAATCCTCTCTTTCCGTCAGAAACCACACTACGGGTCCATCGTACATCGATTTCTCCCGGATGCCAGCCCCAATAGCCCAGATCCTTGCCTGCACCGAAGTCTGCACAGCCCATCTTCTGAATCCATTCCTTGGTAGAAGGATGTACTATCAGTATCTCATCGCCCATCTTGCAGCCGGCAGGCAGCGCAACCTTCCGCTCTCCCAACTTCCAGGGAGCAGACAGTTTCATGGGTTCGCCCAGCGTCTGCATCTGCTTTTCGCTTTCCAGATACACCACCGCCCCACGGTCTACACCTTTTTTATATAGCACCGTCTGGTTGCGGTCAGTACCTCTCAGCACCACGCCCGAAGTCTGGATGCGAAGCGGCTGTGAGAGTTCGAATACACCCTTGTCGAGCAAGACAGCCCCTCGTAGTCCCGTCTTCTTATCCATTTTGCGGGCAGAAACAAAGTCGATGGCTTTCTGTATGCGAGCGCTCTGGTCACCATCTTGCCATTTCACGAAGACCACAACGTCCGCATCCGGAATCACCTTTTCGCTCTGCTGGTAGCCCACGTAGCTAAAATCAAACGCGAAGGGTTGCGCAAAGATTTGCACAACCCCTACTAACGTAAATATCCATATAGAAAATAATCTTTTCATACCTCTTGTTTCATCAGAGTTTTTAAAACCTTACGGAAACTGTTTATTTTTTCTTTGCCGCTTCAATACGCTTATACCAACCCTCGCGCTCTGCCTTCAGGTCGTAGCCCCGTTTAGTGAGCCAGTTATTGATGCGTCCCTTGTATTTTCCGAACCAGCCATGTTTAGCCTTGGAATTTTCGGCATCAATGGCAAACTCGCGAGCTTCTTTCAACCAATTGAGAATTTGGAGTTTCTCGTTTTCTTTCAGAGAAGGAATCATCTCCAGATGAGCCTGATAGGTTTTCGGAACGACACCGAAGGTCATACCATCCTTCACCTGCTCTACCTGCTTCTCTGAGAGATAGTTTTCCAGATTGGCAGCAAATTCAAAGTGGTGCTTATAGAGTTCCGCATCACGCTCAGCCTTATTCTTGCCGAACTTTTCATAGATATCGTTCAGCAGGAAATAACGGTTACAGATGATGTGGAGCACATTCTGCTTGCTGCTTTTATCAGTCAGTTGCAGCGCATCCACGATTTTCTGCGAACGGGCGATGATGTTGTTCACATACTTGGCATCACGCCCCACGCTGTCGAGCTGTACCTGTGCTCCTGCTCCCAAAGGAAGCAAGAGCAGACAGGCTGCGCCTAACAACTTATTTCTCAAAAGTTTTTTCATATTCTTGTCATGCATTAAGAAATGAGTCCGGAGAAACAACTCCGGGCATTCATTTCTGATTTACAGGAGTTTTCCCTTCTCTGCCAAAGTATCGTGGTTGTTCTTCATGTCAGTCCAATCCACCTTTTCCTTGGTGCTGATACCGTTGATATACTTCTCGATATTGGTATATCCGTCACCTGTGCAATCCTTGTTGGCATCGCTAGGGTCGTTAGGATTCAAGCCGTTGGCAATCTCCCACTCATCAGGCATACCGTCGCCATCTGTATCTACGTATGGCTTCACCTTCTTATATTTAGGGAATCCACCAACCTGGCAGATATCTGTGATGATACCCAACTTATAGGAATCCTTGTCCAGACGGCGATACTTGAAGCTGCCATCTTCAGCCTTCGACTTGTCAGCCAATCCCCAGAAGTCACCATATGGATTCTTCTTAGGCAGTTTCTTTACATAGTAAGCCTGACCGGTACGAACCTCTTCTACGATGCGCTGGTCCACGATGTCGCGGGAAGGAATAGTTGCACCCACACTCTCAAGCACCTTATCAAAAGTCTGGTCCTTAGGAATAATGGTCATGTGTGGCATGACGAATGGTTCGTTAGAACGCATCAGCGCCTTAACATCTGCTGGTATTCCATTTGGAAGATCCTTGTCAGCAATCTGAATACCGCCGTTCCAGTTGTCCTTGGTTACAGCCTCGTTGCCTTCTACGATATTTCCTTCAGCATAAATACGACCATACTGAGCCCAAGGGAAGAGTTTGTTGCTTCGGCTTTCGCTCTTCACGATACGGTAGCTGATGGCACCCTTCGGAGTAAGAGGTCCTGGCTTATAATAGTTGTTGATGAAGTTGCTCATGGTTGAGAACTCACCACCATCTGCTGTACGATGTACCCAGTTGTAAACGATGTTGTTCACGAAGTTGAACACACCACCCCATCCGATAGATGGATTACGGCCTGTATTATCCGCCCAGAGGTTACGCATGAAGGTAGAATTCTCTCCACCGATTGTACTGCCAAAGGCATGGTTCCATGTATCGAGTGCCTTGGCAGAGATGGTATTCTGGATGGTTACATTCACCGTAGGCACCTTGCGCTTTGGCTTGCCATCGTGCAAATCGAACATGTGGCGGTAGAAAGAGATATTCTCATCCAGACCAAACTCGCAAGAGCAGTGGTCAATCATGATGTTACCTACCGGATTACCGCCGAAAGAATCCTCACGATACCATACATGGGTATTACCACGGCGGAAACGCATGTGGCGAACGATGACATCATGGGTATCAACCTGGAAAGATTCACCCGAAATCATCACGCCCTCACCCGGAGCTGTCTGTCCGGCGATGGTGATATAAGGAGCACGGACGATGATTGGAGTTTTCAATACAATATTTCCCGATACATTGAAGACGATGATGCGGGCACCACCCTGTTCGCAAGCCCAACGGAAAGAACCAGGACCAGCATCATTGAGATTGGTCACAGTCAGCACCTTGCCGCCACGACCTCCGAAGGTAAACATACCGCCACCCTCTGCACCTGGGAATGCAGGAATCTTAGCCTGGCGCAAATCGTATGGACGGGAAGCCCATGGCACATAAGGACGTCCTGCCATTGCCTCTTGTTTTACAATAGGGAAAGCCACAGCCCAAGCAGAATCAGAATGGGCAGTCCATGCAGCTTGCATAGAATCAATCTTCGCCTGAGCCTCCTTTGTGATAGTAGGATACTGAGCGAAAGTTGCTGCTGGCAAGATGGTCAATGCCATCGCAGCGAAAATCTTCTTACTTCTTTGCATTGTTTTAATATTGTTTGTTCATTATATCTTAAAGACGCCTTTCGCCGGCTTTTGTCCTCAATGAACATGAGCATTTTTTTTCGGGAACAGGTGGCGACATTTCATCCGCAGGAACGTCTTACACCTATATATATAATATAAACGAAAGTTACTTATCTATTATTTTATTGAAACATAAAACAAAAAACATAAAATTGAAAAATGATGAACAGAAGATGCTTCCCCTTAGTTGCCGCTTCGCTGATGGTGCTTTCAAGCCAGGCGCAGCAGGTTGACTTCAACATAGCCAGCAGAAAGGCTGCTGAAGTTACTGCCCTCAATTTCACTCCTGTTGGTGTGAAGCAGGGCAATACATACCAGTTTGCTCTGGGTGGACTGGAGATTGCACTCGATACTCCCGTAAAAGACCAGATTATCAAATCCAACTGGTTTAAGCAGGGCATACAGTTGGGCGACCGACTCACCAGCGATGGTATCGTAGTATATCCGTCGAAGGGCGATAATGCCCAGCTCCGCATCACCATCCGAGGTCTGAAACCGGGGCATCACTCTCTCCTTGCCTATCACAACATAGTAGACGGACTTACCGGCAATATTCCTTCTATCCAGGTTTCCAGAGAGAAGGAACTGATAACCACCGTAAAGAAGGGCAAGAAGCGTATCCAGCAGAAGAGCATGATGCAGGAGATTCTTGCACAGGACATCAAGCAGACCGTAAGAGAGATGAAGGCATCGCAGAGCGGTCAGTCGTACATTGAATTTGATGTAACCGACGACCAGCCTGTAGTTATCCACTATCAGCTGCAAGGTATGGATAACGCAAACAACACGCTCACCATCAATGGTTTGGTATTCGACAAAGCCAACCCGAAAGCCACCGCACTCAACCCTTATCCTGCCGATGATGATCTTCACGTCAAAGCAGAAGGAGGCAAGGTTGTTCTTCGCTGGCAAGCCGGCGAAGGTGCCAAGCAACACCTTATTTATATAGGACAGCGCGCCGACCAGTTGAAGAAGGTTGCCACCACAGAAGAAGCCACTTTCGAAGCCACCGGTCTCAGCAGCGCCAACGATTATTACTGGCGTGTAGACGAGGTAGATGCCAACGGCAAGGTTTCAGAGGGCGAAGTATGGAACTTCCGTCCACGCCGTCTTGCCTTCCCAGGTGCCGAGGGATATGGAAGATTTGCCATCGGCGGTCGTGGCGGTTCGGTTTATCATGTTACCTCTTTAGAAGATAACCCTGAGAATCCGCAGCCAGGCTCTCTCCGATACGGAATTACCAAGGTTAAGGGACCTCGTACCATCGTCTTCGATGTTGCCGGCATCATCGACCTGAAAGACCGTCTGGTTTGTTCCGACCCATTCATCACGGTAGCCGGACAGACTGCACCCGGCAAGGGAATCCTTCTCCGTGAGCATCCTTTCGGTTTCGGATCAGAAGGCATCTTCCGCTTCATCCGTCTCCGACTGGGAAAATATCTCGATAAAAACGGCAAGACCATTACCCTCGACGGACTGGGTGCTGCAGGCTGCGACAATACCATCATCGACCACTGTTCGGTAGGCTGGACCATCGACGAGGCTTTCTCCAGCCGCAACGGCAAGAACATCTCTTTCCAGCACAACCTCATCTCCGAAGCACTCAACCAGGCTGGTCATCAGAATTATGTCAACGCCAAGCACGGTTATGCTGCAACCATCGGTGGTAATGTAGGCTCGTTCCACCACAACCTGCTTGCCAACAACGAAGGAAGAAACTGGAGTATGGGTGGCGGACTGGATGGAGCCGGATATTATGCCGGAAAGCTCGACCTCTTTAATAATGTAGTATACAACTGGGGCAACCGTGCCTGCGACGGAGGAGCCCACGAAGTAAACTTCGTTGGCAACTATTACAAGATGGGACCAGCCACCAGCATGAAATATATCCTCAATGCACAGCTGGAAGGTACTGGCCAGGGAAGTCAGGCTTACTACATGCATGATAATATCCGCCAAAACTACGTGGGCGATGTAAAGCAGAATGCAGGAGCTGTGGCAGGAAAACATGGAGAACTGGTTAGCGACAAGGAAGGCGAAACCTACAAATATACCACTTCTCACGGACAGGTAGTCAACTGGAAGGTATTTACCGACAAACCATTCTTCCCATCCTATGCCAAGGTAGAAAGTGCCCGCGCTGCCTTCAAGAACGTATTGAGCGATGTGGGAGCCAACCAGCCTTGCATCGACCAGCACGACCTGCGCATGGTAGAAGAAACCTTGAACGGAACCTATAAATATGTTGGTTCCAAAACCGGCAAGAAGGGACTGATAGATGACAACCTGGATGCCGGCAACGATGCCTGGAAGGAGTTTGAAGCACTCACCGACCGTCGCCCTGCCAACTGGGATACCGACCAGGATGGAATGCCAGACTGGTGGGAGAAGCTGGCTGGTACCAACCCGTCAGCTGCCGACAACAACGAGCTGACCGATGGCGAATATACCCAGCTGGAACGTTATCTCAACTGGCTTGCAGAACCACATTTCGTCACCTCAGCAGGCAATAAGCTGACTATCGACCTGAAGCAGTATTTCGCAGGTTACAACCAGCAGCCAGTCTTCACCCTGGAGAGCAGCATCCAGCCACAGGAAGGTAAGATGAAACTCAATAAGAAGGGAATCCTCACCATCAGCCTCACCAAAAAGGCTGCCGACTGCCTCATCGACATCAAGGTGAAGGCTACCGACAAAGACCAGGTAGCTTCCCTGCAACGTACTTTCCACATCGCTATTACCCAATAGCGGTGTGGAAACACAAAAGATGATACACCAAACAATATCTTATCCCGAAGAATCAATAAAAATGAAATAAAACAACTTTCAAACTTAAGGTAAAACATGAAAAGACAAGTATTATTCTCGATGGCTTTAGTCTCAGCACTGACAGCATCGGCACAGAGAATCGACTTCAATCTGACAGGTCGTTCAGAAGCACAGGTCAATGAACCCGAGTACACAGCATGGGCAGTAAACACCTGCGAAACAGAATCGAAGGAAGTAGAAGATGCTGACGGAAATCCTATCACCATCACGCTGGCTAATGATGCCTCTTATGCAGGCAGAAGACTGAAATCATGCTGGTTTAAGAACGGACTCAGCAGTTCCAAGCTCATCGCCGACGGTTTTGCCATCTATGGTTACGAAGACGGTAACACCCCACAGATAACCAAAGGTGCCGTCCGCCTCAACATCACCCTCAAAGGACTGAGCGCCGGCAAGCACTCGCTGATGGCTTATCATAACAACAACGATGGTTTCAATGCACCGAAGCTCGATGTATACGTCAACGGCACCAGGCAGCAGGAAGGCATCGCACAGACCAACAGAGCCCTGACTCCATCAGCCTGCGGCATGTCGTACGTAACTTTTGTAGCAGAAGAGGGAAAGGATGTCGTCATCTCTTACGTTACCACACCGGGTGCCAGCGATGACAAGAGCGGCAATTATACCACCTCGCTCACCATCAACGCCCTCATCTTCGACCGTCCGAATCCACAGACGGCAGCCACAGATCCTTATCCGGAGAACAGAGATTATCACGCCGATGCCGATAACGGATCGCTCACCATCTCCTGGACTTCAGCCGAAAAAGCCGTCAAGCACCATGTCCTGATAGGTACAGATGCCAACAGTCTTACAGAAGTAGCTACAACTACCGAGGCAAAATATACGCTCAACCAGACATCCAACCTCAACACCTATTACTGGCGAATCGACGAGGAAGATGCTGCCGGTAATGTATACGAAGGCGATGTCTGGAGTTTCCGTCCCCGTCATCTTGCCTTCCCTGGTGCAGAAGGATATGGTAAGTATGCTACGGGCGGCAGAGGCGGAAGCGTTTATCACGTAACCACACTCGAAGATAATGGTGATGATGAGAATCCGATAGAGGGTTCCTTCCGTTACGGCATCAAGAAAGCTACCGGACCGCGCACCATCGTCTTTGATGTGGCGGGCGTCATCGACCTGAAAAAACGACTCACCTGCAGCGACGAATACGTTACCATCGCCGGACAGACGGCTCCAGGCAACGGCATCATGCTCCGCGGCTGTCCTTTCGGTATGGCAAGCGAAGGCATCACCCGTTTCCTCCGCATGCGGCTGGGACATAAGGAGACCAACGGCGGAACTATCAGCGATGAAGATAAAGTGAACGGACTCGACGGTATGGGAATGGCAGGCAACGACAATGCCATCATGGACCATTGCTCTATCTCCTGGACCATCGATGAGGCATTCTCAAGCCGCAACGCCAAGAGTCTTACTCTTCAGCGCACCCTGATTTCTGAAGCGCTCAATGTGGCAGGTCATCCTAACTATAGTGCGGGTACAGCCCACGGATATGCAGCAACCATCGGCGGCGGCGAAATGTCGGCAACACTCAAGGTTGGTTCTTATCACCACAACCTGCTGGCTCATTGCGAAGGAAGAAACTGGAGTTTGAGCGGTGGACTGGATGGTGTAGGAGCTTACGATGGTCATCACGATGTATTTAATAATGTGGTTTACAACTGGGGTGGCCGTGCTACGGATGGTGGTAGCCACGAGGTGAACTTCGTGAACAACTATTATAAGATGGGACCAGCTACCACCCAGAAGAAACTGTTCCGCCTTCAGCTTGAAGGCACCGGAAGCGGTACACAGAGTGCATACGTTCATGGCAATATCCGTCAGGCTGCAGGCAATGGAGCCCTGACTGAAGATAAACTCAAAGATACCTATGTTTACGAAACATCAAATGGTCAGGTCGTAAACTGGGAGCCATTCGTTTCGAAACCATTCTTCGAGTCTCTGGCAGCCATCGAGAGTGCCAAGGCAGCCTATAAGAATGTGCTCTGCGATGTGGGAGCCAACCAGCCTTTTCTGGATAACCACGATACCCGAATGGTGAACGAGACGTTAGCCGGAACTACCACGACCATAGGCAGTCAGAGTGGCAAGAAGGGACTTATCGACAGCGAGGAAGATAAGGGATGCGAAGGTTTCAAGGGCTTGAATATCACAGAAGCAAAGCGCGAAGCCAACTGGGATACCGACCAGGACGGAATGCCAGACTGGTGGGAAGAAGTGAAAGGCGTAAGTGATGGAAATGCCGATGAAAACGCAGATGGCTACACCAACTTAGAAGAATATCTCAACTGGCTTGCCGAACCTCACTTCACCCTCAAGCAGGGCGAAAGCGTAACCATCGACATGAAGAAATACTTTGCCGGCTACACCAACAATCCTCAGTTTGAATGCGAGGCAAAGGGCGATGCGATGAGCAAGATGAGTCATGATACGGGTGCCAACGAGGGTGAATATATCTTCACCGCCAACGAAGATTGTGGAAAATCGCTCGTAGATTATACCATCAAGGTAAGCGATGATGACAACATCAGCACCTATACCCGCACCTTCCATTTCTATCTGACAGATGGTTCTGCAACAGGCATTCAAAACATTCAGACCTCAACCATAGCCGACAGCTACGAGGTATACAATGCTGCAGGTATCAAGGTGAGAGAAAGCAAGAATCTCGATTCTCTCCCATCAGGTGTTTATATCATCAAGGCATTGAAGGATGGCAAGGTAATCAGTTCGAAGAAAACTTGCATACAATAAGGCAATCTGCACCTTAGAAAGTGCATTTTTCATATAACTCAGCATCCTGAGAGATGCAAAAAAGGGAGCGCAACCATTAGTGATGCGCTCCCTTTTATGATCGTTTCTTTTATCTTAAAATTCTAACCGAATAACGTCAGATTACTTCTGAACGAACTTCTTGCCATTCTCGATAACGAGACCCTTATAAGAAGCATTCACCTGCTGGCCAGCCATATTATAGCGAACAGACTTCTTGGCAGAAGTTGAGGCATTGATGTTGACGATGCCAGAGGTTTCACCAGGTGTGAACTCAAAGCCACTGAAACCAATCTGGGTATTTTTGTTGAATATATAGTAAGTTTCGCCAGCAGTTGCAGAGAAGGTCAAATATACCCAAACTGGACGGTTACCGGCAGCTATCACATAAGCATCAGTACCCTCTGTACCCTTGGTAGCAATTTCTTTCTGATACAGCATACAACCATAAAGAGGGCTATCCTCTGCTACATCATTATTGGTAGCCTGAACATAGCCACTGATTTTCACGTCAGAGCCAAATGCTAAAGCTTTTGCGTCACTACCCTTTGCTACATAGACATCACGGCTACCCTTATTAACCCAAATGCCAACCTTCAAAGTACCAGCCAGCTTTGGGGTCAGAGTAATATATGTACCATTCTTAGGCAGACCTGCAGTTCCATCTGGAGTATAGTAAGAGGCGTCCCATTTGGCACGGTAGTTACCTGTAGGTTCACCATCTGTCGTAATCTCTTCAAACTCAACCTTATCCAGGTTCACAGGATTACCCTTACCTTGAACATAGTAGAAAGGTGCAACAGATCCATCCTTGCTCAATGCCTGACTCTTGATACCATTCCAGGTATTGTCAACTTTTGGAGACAACTTGCCATTTTCGAGTGCGCCGTCATTATAGCCGGCAACAGGACCTGAGGTATGAGTACCCTCCACGTTGGCAGTTGAGAACTTAACAACAGACATCGCATTGGCATCAGCATTAGCAACATAGTCTGCCTTCAATGTACCATCCTCATTGTTAACATACCAGCTCTCAGTCTGAGCGTTAATACTCATGGCAACAAGTGCCATAGAAATCAAAGTAAAAAATTTCTTCATAACCTTGTTTAGTTTAAATTAATACTTTTAAGTTTGTCTTTATAGTTGTTTATCCATAAGACGCAAAAGCCAGACTTTTGCACCCACGTGTTCTCATCTTTTTACCAGAAAAACAAATGAACGAGATATGAGGTAATCGAAAACGGGGTGCATTCTCTATCAAGAGAACACACCCCGCAACCTTAATATATCTTAATATATTATGTTATGACTATATCGTCATTCCTCTTTTGACATTACTCAGCCAATGGGTCGAAGGTACCGTTGGCACCACCATTGTTGTAATCACCCCAACCGATGGTCTGCTTCAAATTCTTGTTGGCATTAGATGCACCAGAAGTGAAGCCTAAGAAGTAATACTTAGGACGGAAGTTCATGTAGAGGTAATTCTTGTTAGAATCGTAACCGTCACCCTTCTGTACCTTCATTACCAAGTAAGTTTTATACCACTCAGCCAATTCTGCAATTTGCTTCTTAGAATTGTCACTCATCAAATCAACTCCTGTTGGACGGTTCTTTCCTTCCTCTGCCAACTTCTTACGCAAAGGATCTGAATCCTTAAGAGGATCTGTATCATATGTCTTACCACCGATACCTATTTCGTCGTTAACACGGAACTGAAGGTTTTCACGACGCTGACCATTCAACTGCTTGAAACCAAGATAAGTACAGGTATTTCCACCAAAGCCAGTTAAATTCCAAGTTGCCGGTGCACCATCAACCTTTACAGCACCACCATCGAAGAGCATCCAACGACGAAGGTCATCGAAACGCTTACCTTCATAAGCGAACTCTATCTGACGCTCATAGAGAACCTGAGCCAAACATGTTGCACGATCACTTGAAGCTGCAGCAGAAATACCACAATCACCAGTATAACCAGCACGCTCACGAATCTGCTTAACATACTCTACTGCCTCAGGCATGTGATTAGCACCAGCTGCAACCTCAGCAAGGTTCAGAAGAACTTCTGCATAACGAAGTTCAATCAATGGTGCTGCAGAATAGAAAGGAGCAGAGCCCTTGGTATCAGCGGCAACATACTGATAAAGAGGAGCCTTATTCAAATCATAATCATCACTCTTCTTACGTACATAAACACCTTGTACATTCTTCAACAAGTTATCTGCACCATAATATTCACCACTCTCAGCATTACCAGCATCATTTTTGCTGGTATACCATACATAGTTCCACAAAACGTAGCTTGAACCAGAAGGGCTCTTACTATCCTTTTCTGCATAGTTACCATTATAGGTCCAACGGAAACCAGGGAATGCAAAAGTACGATAAAAACGAGGATCGCGATCCACAAAAGGCAGTGTATTGTCATAAGACTCTGCAGAAACCTCCAATTTACTATAAGCACTAGCAGAACTTGCAGGAATCTTACCATCAGCCATTGGGAATTCATCAATCAACATCTGAGAGGCTCTCAAACCGCCACCACCAGTATTTGAAGGACGGATATCACGTTCCCAACGATTATTCTTCTGATCATCAAGACCATCACCTGCTTTATTATTGTACAAAGTCAAGAAGACTGCCTCTGGATTCTTTTTACTCTGAGTAAATATCTCAGCAAAAGAAGAAGCATTTACATTTTTTGTCCCTTGATACAAACCATAGCCACACTTGTTAATACGCTCCAAGTCAGCTTTCATTGTCGTATAAGCCTCATTCCAACGAGTCTGATCATCACTACGGTTAAAGAGAGGACTGCACCAAAGAAGCATAACGCGACCCTTCAGAGCCAACGCTGTACCAGATGTTACACGTCCCCAATTTTCACCAGACCAGCCACCATTCTCTGTTTTTTCAGCCAACATATCAGCAGCTTTGTTCAGGTCTTCGAGAATAAACTCGTAAGTCTCCTTTGCAGAAGAACGTGGAGTAACAGGAGCTGTTACAACATCTTGAACCTCTTTTACGAGAGGCACGCCGCCATACCACTTGAACAAGTTGTAATAACACCATGCACGGAAGAAGTATACCTGACCAAGAAGTTCATTCTTCTGCTCCTGAGAAAGAGAACCACCGCTAATACCTTCTATCACATCATTGATATTACGGATACGTCCATATACAGACTGCTGAATATTCTGCTGATTACCCATAAAGTAATCAGGAACAGCATTTGTTTCACTAGTAGAAGACAATTCAATCTGTGGATCCACAAAAGAACTGAGACCACTATATTCTTCCGTTGCCTTAGCAGCATCATCTGCTTTACCCATAGAAGGGTACTGCCATGTAACATCACTTGTTGTTGGCAAGCACCAACTGTAGATATCATTTACACGACCATTACATCCACTATAATAATTATATGTATCTGGGTCTACATAATCATAATTCTTCTTTTCCTCTAGGAAGCTGTCGCTACAAGAAGTAAAGGCCAGTGCAGAAAGCAAACCCAAGCTAAACAATTTTATTGTCGTTTTCATTGTTTTTTCTTTTTAAAATTATAAATGTATCTCATTAGAATGAGAGGTTCACACCCACAGTCCACTTACGGAGGTTAGGATAGCTTCCGTATGAACCAGCCATTGGGTTCATGAACTTGTCTGGATATGGATTGTAGAAGTTGATGAGGTTCTGACCGGTAATGTTGATACGGCAGCTATTGATGCCGATACTACCCAACCAGCTCTTTGGCAAAGTATAAGCCAAGGTCATGCGGTTCAGAGCAACACGTGCATTACTAACTCTCCAGAAAGTAGAAGCAACAGCATTTACAGATGTATACTTCAAGTTAGGATAGTAAGCTTCACGATTCTCTTTTACCAAGAGATTACCTGCGTCATCATATACATTCTGATATGAATACATGTTATCTGGATTCCAGAATGAAGGCATGTTGCAGTACTCCAGATTACCAGTTGGCTTCAATGCTGCACCAGGAAGTGTGGTATAACCACCCCAGCTAGCACCCAATTGAGCTGAAAGCGAGATTCCCTTCCAATCGGCCTTGAGATTCATGGTAAAACCATAAATATTACTGCTACGGTCTCCCATTTTAATCAAATCATTCTTCTCGTCTACGACACCATCTGGACCAGCATAAGTACCAGTTGCCTCATCATAAGCACCACGAACATCCTTATACATCAACATACCTGGGCGAACCTGATCCTTGGTCATACCCATGTAAGAAGTAATATTATACTTCTCGAAGTACTCTTCAATGTCCTGGAAAGTGCGGAACATACCAATGCATTGCATTCCCCAGAGACCTACGTCTGTACGGTGACCAGGAGTAATCTGACGGTAGAGATAATCTGTAACCCAGTCCATATTCAGCACCTTGTTATCAGACCAACCTGTATTAACGCCAACACTATACTTAAAGTCCTTACCTATCTTATCCTTCCATGTTACAGAAAGCTCACCACCCCATGAGTCCATTTCACCAACATTGGTTGAAGCACTTTGAGTACCAATCGTTGTAGGCTTAGACTGGGATAAGTTCATCAACATCTCGCGGTTCTTCTCATAATAGTAATCAAAGGTTACCGCCAGGCGGTTGTTGAGGAACTGGGCATCAATACCCACGTTGGTCTTATAGTCCTTATCCCAATGAACATCCGCATTAACTGCAGAAATATTTTTATTAATAGTGATACGGTTACCAGAAGCAATACCCGTACCCTCTCCAAATACAGTTCCACGGTTAGCATCCTGTGCATAAAGACGCTTCCACTGCCAAGCAGTTGTATTATCACGACCTGTCATACCCCAAGAGGCACGGAGCTTCAGGAAGTCTATTCCCTTCACCTTGTTACGGAACCAGTTCTCCTCAGAGATTACCCAACCTGCAGAGAAAGCAGGGAATGTTCCCCAATAGTTCTTTGGTGCAAACTTGGTAGATGCATCTGAACGAACCAGAGCCTCGAAGAGATACTTGTTGGCATAAGCATAGTTGATACGTCCGATGTAAGACAAGGTTCCGCTCTCGCTACGGGTAAATACTGTTGTACGGTCACCTGTAGCAGAGTTATACTGACCAGTGGTAAACTCATAAGGGCTATTACGCTGACCTTCCAAGTATTCACTTTCAGCTTCAGACTTTTCTATAGAGAACAAGCCACCCAAATGATGCTGACCGAAATCACGCTGATACTGAACCGTGAAGTTCATCTGATAATTGTCTGTACGAACCATATTACGATACAGCATATCACCATTATTGGTTTTGTTTGGTGTAAAGTTTGATGCATCCAAATAGTTAAAATCAGCTTCATCACCGCTAGTCGGTGTATAAAGGTGATTACCACTACCATATCGCTTATCCATCTTATAAAGAGTAAACATAGAGCCATACTGGTTGCTCTTATCTGTATTAATACTCTTAGAATAGGTAAAGCGCAACTTCAAACCCTTCAAAATATTACTCCAACCGAAATCATAGTTTAAGCTACCACTAATATTCAGATTAGAATTCATATTCTTCTGGTAGTCGCCATTGTTCTGCGAAGTTGCAAAATTGTAACCCTGACTCTGATCCTTCTGAGTATTACTTGGACCATAAGCCAAAATATCATAACCATTTACAGACTCTGGCATATAAGTAGGACGAGTCAAAAGAAGATTATAATCCTTTTCACTACCTGATCCACCAACCTTAACCAAAGGTCTGTTCTTTGTACCATAGTCACCACTTACAGTCAGGTTAGCACCCAACCACTTGCTTACCTTTACATCCACACCAGCACGGTAGTTCCAACGGTCGTAATCAAGCTTACCGAGGTTACCATCCTGCTTATAATAAGAAATACCAGCAAAATAGTTAACCTTGTCAGTAGCACCACTGACATTTACACTATGTTTCTGCTGGAAAGCCGTATCCCAATACTTATCGAGCAAGTCATAGTTCAAACTCTTCATAGCTTCCAACTCATCAGCCTGGAATAGAGAAGTAGTCTTATTAAGCGAAGTATTGGTAGGATCAGCTGCTGTTACAGCATTGTATAAACGGCCATATTGGTAAGCGTTCAGCATCTTTGGACGAGAAACCTCATCAGCCAAACCGAAAGAGCCGCTATAAGAGATGCGAGGGGAACCCATCTTACCCTTCTTGGTTGTTACGAGGATAACACCATTGGCAGCACGGGCACCATAAACGGCAGCAGAAGCATCCTTCAACACAGAGATACTTTCTACCTCTGAGGCATCCAGGTTGTTGAAAGCCTCAGCACCGAGGTTCTGGGTCACATTACCTACCTTTACATCGTTAGGATAGATATAACCATCGATAACGAAGAGAGGCTGCTGGGCTGTAGAACCAACTTCGCCCAATGAGTTGGTATCACGGATCATAATACGCGCACTCTCGCCTGGACGACTGTCACCACCACTTACGCTCAAACCATTAACCAGACCACCCAAAGATGCAGCCAAACCACCATTAGCGAGGTCCTGAATATCATCTGTTGGGATGTTTGCTACAGAACCGGTCAGATGAGCCTTCTTTTGGGTACCGTAACCTACGACTACCACCTCCTGAAGAGTCTTGTCATCAGCAACCAGCTTGATAGTACCACCATTGGTAGTAGCATCCTTAAAACCAATATAAGAAACGGTAACCTTGCCGCCCTTAGGAACTGACAACTTATAGTTACCATCCATATCAGTAATCACAGCAGTCTTGGTACCGGCAACCTTTACGGTAGCACCGATAACAGGTTCACCGAGGTCATCGAGTACAGTACCCTGCACTACTTTATTTTGAGCCATTGCAGGCACAGCACAGGTAAGTGCCATACCAAAGGCCAATGTCTTTATATATTTACGTTTCATCTTGTTTCGAGATTAGATAGTTTATATTATTCTGCAGAAGCTTTCCAACGAGGATCACCGATAGTACTAGAGATTGAACCTGAAGCTGCAAAGTTTATTCCGTAGTTAGACTGTGTGAAGTCGAGTTCCTTCTTGGTATCATCAATGAATCCTGGATTTTCCTCTGTTGCCAACTTACCCTTATCGGTTCCATCTACCGAACCGTCGCTACTCCAGACAGTATTCTTATCCTGGTGATATTCCAAAGTACAGTTGCCCTGCATAAACTTCTGCAAACGGAAGCAGTCGTAGAAGATATTATTATCATAAGTAATCACATACTCCTTACGATTAGGAGTATTGTTACCAAACTCCTTCTTGTCATACACACGGATAAAAGTATTATCCGTCATGTTACAAGAACCATCTGCAGTTGGGAAAACACGGTCCAAATCCTTGTTATTGAAACGGAACATACGATTCTTACCATTACCTGCAACTGTATTGTAGATTGTAGAATTTTTAATCATGATATTCTTGATACCACCATAATAGAACTGTTTGCCACTAGGAGCCTTAAAGCCATTAGAAAAGCCGCAGATGATAGCACCATTAGAGTTTTTCTTTCCGTCATTACGCATCTGAACCACGCTGTTCATCACACGGACATCAGAAATACCCCATGAGCATTTGCCTACAGAGAAAAGTCCATCGATGACATTTTTGAAGGCACAATCCTGAATAATGATTGGATCTTGCAAGATATATACATCGGCAGGTTTACCCTTATCCTTCTGAGCTCCTATACCTTGAGCCGTTGCAGAGCTGGATGCAGGTGGTTCTGGAGACATCTCAATAATACCACCCTTGTGGGTATTTTCTGTGCAATCAAAGTTGATAAATTTCACCTTTAACTGAGCAGAAGTGTACACTACAGCATCAGCGCCAAGTTTCAATATAGGATGATGCACCTTATTACCACGGAAGGTAACCTTTTTATTTTGGAAATCTACACTAGATTTCATTGTATACTCACCATTTGCCTCCAACTCAAAAGCCTGCTCATCTTGAGTATCCAAGAGGTGAGTATTTATAAACTCTGCAACATCTTCACCAACCGGGATAACCAGAGCTGGAACCAGCGTACTATATTCTGCTGAACTTGGCTGTTCTGCAGCAGTATTGTTCTTCTTTTTATTACCCAATGTTCTGATTTCTACCTTATATTTGGTATCATCAGCACATTTGAAAGTAAACACAGGAGAGTCAACAGTACCAGTTGCTACCTCTACAGGTTTTTCCGGATTATCTACATTATAAGCCTTACACTCATAACCACCAGCACCCATAACAACCTTCCATGTTACCTGAATGCTTTCAGAACCATCCGTATTCGATTTCTTAGAGAAACTTGAAGATGACAATTCAGGAGAAGACAAAACTGTATTGTAAACTCCAGAATCAAAAGTTTCTTTGGAATCAAATCCCTCGGCACACGAACCCAAGAACATCGCTCCTACGGCAGCAAGTGCCAGAGAGAAAAGTCCTTTCCGCGCAATGAAATGATTTTTCTTCATAATTGTCTTTTTTAGGTTTAACTATATTTTTATTTATTTCTTTTCTAACACGATTTACACTTTCCTAATCATAAAAAAGTAGTTTTCCAGTTATTCCCCGAAACTGTTACCGCTCTTGAAATACCTGTTTTAAGTAAGCGATGTTTCTACCGAAATTATATTTCACGTCTCTTACTCTCTTTACATCACGGCTCCGCTCTACCACCAGCCAGCCGCTCCATTTCATCTTGTCAAGCGTCTTCCTGATTTTCGGAAGATTAATCTCCGGGTCTTCCTGGAGATTTACGCTATCTGTATTAGAAGCATGTATCTGGACGATACGCTGGGCACCCAACTTCCGGAGTTCCTTGCAGATATCACGATGATGATCGGCTGCATCCTGGAAATTGTAGTAGACCTTAATCTGACTGCTGCCTACTTTCTTCAGCAGTTTCTTATCAAACTTAGCATCCATTCCTGTTCTGATACCGATGATGATACCCTCCTGCTTTGCCATCTCACCGGCTGTGCGAAGGCGAGAAACCATCTGCAGGTATGCTGCACAGCCTTCCTGCTGCCAGTCTTTTCCGCTACCTCCGAGTGGAAGGAAAGCCACCTTGCTGCCAAAGAGTTTCATCGTCAGGAAACAATCTTTCAAAAGGTCTTGATAATTATCACGAGTCAGGAAACTCTGAGCGAAGAAGCCACTCATCGCCATAGAAGGAACAGCTACGCCATACTGACGGGCTGCTGCCTGGAACTTTTCTGCCTGTTGTGGTTCTCTAAGCTGGTTATCAAATAACACGCGTTTACCCAATCCGCCCATGTCAACCTCAACGCCATCTGCTCCTAATTCATGAGCCAGTTTAAACTCGCCCAGCTTCTGACGTTTCAGCATCATCCAGTCGCAAGCAGCTATCCTGTACCTAGGAGTTGCCGCCTGTGAGCATATTGGTAAAGTGTTCAACAACGTAAATAACAGAACCAATATAAACCTACTATGATAAGACAGTTGTTTCATTTGCCTATTAGGTAAAAATGATTAGTCAACATTTAATTTGTTTGTTTCAATTGCCTAAAAGACGCACATTGGTTCACGCTGTAATCACCTTTTTTGAGATTTTTTATAAAAAACTTTATTTTTTTATTTCACTCTCCTGCTGCTGCGCAACATACTCTCTTGGCGACATGCCATATTTCTTGCGGAAACACTTGCCGAAATAGCCTACATCGGTGAAGCCGCAACAGTAGGCTACATCTGTGATACTCTGGTTGGAATGTTTCAGCAATTCTACGGCATGACTCAGTTTGAAATCCTTCACCATATCGCTTGGCGAACAGCCCATCACAGCCTTCGTCTTCTTGAAGAAGGCTGAACGGCTCATGCCCAATTCCTGTGCCAGCATATCTATCTCGAAATCGGCATTGGTCAGGTTGGCTTCCATAAACCGGCGCACCTTGTCGGCAAACTGCTTATCCTGCTGTTCGGCATTAAACTTGCGCTTATACTCTGCCAGCTGGTTCTGAATGTAGATATTGTTCTTCAGCCGAATCTGATACTTCGCATAGCGGAAAGCATAGTAGCTGGCTACGGATATCAGAATGATGTAGATAAGATAAGCCCACCACGTAGCCCACCAGGGTGGGAGAATGGTGATGGTCAGCTCTCTCGTGCTGTGAGAATCAGGATTGGTGGCATCCATTACCTCTACGATAAACTGATAGGTTCCCGACGGCACATTGGTATAGGAAGCCAGACGGTTCTTGCCGGCATAATGCCAGTCATGGTCGTAACCTTTCAGCCGGTAACGGTAGCTGATGCGCTCCGGATTGCAGAAATTCAGGGCAGCAAACTCCAGAGTGAACATCGACTGGGAATGGCGCAGGGTGAGATGATCGGTATAAACCATCGATTTCTCCAAGATGGCTGGCTGATTGTAACTGCGGATATCGCGGTTGTTCACCTCTCCACCTATTATATATATAGGATATTGCAGACGGGTGGTATGGATACGTTCCGGCTGATAAGCAAGGATTCCTTCCTTGCACCCCAGCCATATCTCTCCATTCCGGATCAAAGCCGCAGAAGATTCCTCCAACTGGACATCAGGGAAACCGTCGGAATTGTCGAAATGCTGGATGCGGTCTGACTGATAATCATAGCACGACAAGCCATCGGCATTTACCAGCCAAAGGCGGCCCATCTTATCCTCTAAAATAGAAATGATGACATCATTATGCAAACCTTCCTTTGCTCCCAAAGAAGTAAGGATAGGCAGATGCGTCACTTCATCAAAACCATCCAGACGACTCAGACCTCCACCAAAGGTACACATCCAAACCTGCCTGTTGTTATCTTTGTAAAGTCCGTAGATGTCACTATTGGCACGGGTATTGATTTCGGTATTGCGATAAGTATCGAAGTGCAAGTCGCCTACCGATTTGAAATCTGTCTTGAAAGACATCAGTCCGTCCATCGTTCCTACCCACATTCTCTGATGACTGTCCTCTACCAGGTTGCGGGCATCCATGTAGAGTCCGTAACCCGGATAGTTTTTCATACCATGATATTTATTATAGAAGCGCACCTTTCCGCCCTGTTCCTGCAGCAGATTGAGACCTCCATCCAGCGTAGCCACCCAGATGCGATGGTGGGAATCCTGATAGGTCATATAGACATTGTTGCCGCTGATGGAATAAGGATCCCGGGCATCATGACGATAATGATCGATGCGATACCCTAGTGGTCTGGTGGCATCGGGAGTCAGTTTTACCAATCCGTCTCCCTTGGTAGAGAGCCAGAGATTCTGCCTGTCATCATACATGGCATGATAAATGCTGCCGATTTGATGATGGGCATAATCGAACACCTGCTTCACCCTGCCCTGCATATCCAACAGATAAACATTCTTGCTGCGGGCACCCACCAGCACATCACCATTCTTCAACTGGCAGATGGCTTTCACTCCACTCTTATCACCATCCGGCAAAGGGATGACACGGAACTGATTGGGGGTGAAACTGACACGGTAAATGCCATTATCAGCAGAAGTGAGCCACAACAGTCCGTCCTTGTCCAGGTTCATGTTCAAGAAGTGGCTGTCTGGCTTATGGTCTTGGAACTTAGGAAGGAAAGCCAGGTTAACGCCTTCCATCGTCTGCGGATCAATATAGATAATTTCGCCAGCACCGGAAAGATAGAAGTAACCATGATGAGAGGTGGCGATGAACTTAGGTTCCACCACCTTACCTACGCCCGAAACCGGATAACGGCGTTCCCATCCGGTCTTCGGATTACGGCACACCAGGGCGGTATGCGACTCATCCAACTGCCACACACATCCGTTCGGGGTATGATAAACAAAATGTTCCTTCGATTTACGGGCGAAATACTGCTGCCACATGCCGAGCGTCCACTTCCTGTTTTTCGCAGTAACAGGAACGGAATAAATCTGATAATCCTTTCCTACATAGTTGGCACGCGAAGCCTTCAGCTGTACCACATCCTGGCGCAACTGATAATTGAACGTATTGATATACTTCCGGGCATCTACCAGCGTCTGGATACGGATGCTTCCATCCTTTAATGTTTCTGCAAGAAGCAGGTTCTTATCTTTGGTGAGCAGGAGAATCTTACCGGTACCATCTGCCTGAATCTTGATGACCTGCAGGTTACGGGCATAAGGTTTCAGTTCATCATAGACATCTTCGAAACGTTCGGTCTGCTTGAAGAAGACGCTGAGTTTCCAGTCGAGCGTCTTGATCCAGAGATTGCCCAGAGCATCTTCTGCCAACCATTCTACCTTACGGGGTGGCTGGTCGGAAGAAGAGATGTAAGCATCTGAATAATTGGCAAAGCGGGAGCCGTCGAAACGAGATAAGCCGAACCAGGTTCCAAACCACAGGAAACTGTCTTCCGACTTCAGAGAACAGTATACGATGTCATGAGGTAACCCTTCCTTCGTAGAATAATGGGCTACCTGCATATTGTTCTGTGCCATACCCAACAAGGCATAAAGCGAACAGAGAAGTATGGTAAAATATCGTTTCACGTATGCAAAAGTACAAAAAAAGTCTTGAAATCTCCAATAAACTTTCTATTTTTTGAAGATTTCAAGACGATAACGATTACGTAAACGGAATCTTCTGCATAGAACACTCCGGTTACGCATTATTAATTACTGATACCGAAATCAGCCTGCTGGTCTTCTACCTCTTTCAGCATCTTTGCCTTCTGCTCGGGTGTAAACTCATGAGAAGAAGAAGTGGCAGAAGAAGCGTTCTGAACAGTTGATGAAGTGGCAGACTTCGCCGACTTTGTACCCATCATCATGGTTCCCTGATAAGCTACGCTTTCTATCTCCAGGTCGGCAGGAGTAGGAGCATGAGTACCCGGGAACTGAACCTCGGCATGAATCTTTATCTTGCCCGGCTTCATCGTGCTGCGCACCAGGATAGGAGCACTACCCCATTCTACGGCTCTCGGATTGGCATTAATGCTGGCATCGCCAATGATTTCGCCCTCACCCTCAAGGGTAAAGCGGATATTCTCTTTAGCCAGACGGCGAACATGACCGTTATCATCGGTCACTTCGGCTACCACAACCACAAAGTCGCTGCCATCAGCCACCAGCGGTTTGCCCATCTCATCAACATAAAGACGGAGTTTGGTGCTGCGGCGGGAAGGCATGCGCTGGTCGGTACAAACCACCTTGCCATCCTTGTATCCCTCTGCTACCATCACTACCATCTGAGGAGATTTCTTCTTATAACTGTATTCGCGAGCCTCCCAGAAATCCCACGCATTCTTGAATACCACAGGGGCATTAAAGGCGGATGCCGTAGGATGAAGAACTGGCAAAGTATAGGTATGAGCACCCTGATAGGTGGTAAGACGAACGCTGTCACAATTAGAGAATACCGTCACATCGGCATCGCTGAACTGGGTCATCTCGTGAGCGATATGCACAAATGGCTGGTCGCTGCGCTGTGACTCAAACATATAATAAGCAGTCTTCTTCTGTCGGAATGCATCATAGATACCACCCCAGTAAGGATCTGGATGATAGCCACGCTGATGATCGAAAGGATGCCATTGGCAACCACCGATAAACTGTCCCGGTGTGTGCATCTCCTCTGTTGTCTTCGCCAGAGAATAAGCCTGGGTCAGCATCGGTTTCTCACCCCAGCTGCGGCTGGCACGGTTCAGGTTGTTATGCGCATACCAGTCATCCACATACTCACCAAACTCTCGGGTAAAGACACACTGGCTGATGCCGCTCATATCCATATCCGGCCATCCGTAAACCACATCATAATTTTCCTTGACACCTGCCGAATTCCAGTCGGCAACAGCCACAGGACGGTATGGATAAGGATACTCATCCTTGGTCAACTGCAGCGACTTCAGGGCGAAATCCTTAGGATAGCGGGTCTCATTCAGGATAGGCTCCCACATCAGGACCGAAGGATGGTTGCGGTCACGACGGATGATTTCACGGGTATTCTGGAACACACGCTCGGCAAATTGAGGGTCCTTGTTCCAATACTGCCAGCCCGGTGTAGCCACGATGATGAAGATTCCGAGTTCATCGCAGGCATCCATGAACGACGGATCCTGAGGATAGTGGGCAGTACGGATGATGTTGAAACCTGCATTCTTCAGACGGAGCACATCTCTCCATTGCTGACTGTTGGGAAGTGCATTGCCCACATAGGCAAAATCCTGATGACGGTTGGCACCGATAAACTGACGGTATTTCTTGCCGTTGAGCCAGAAACCTTCCTTGCCACGGAACTCGAAGCTGCGGATACCCAACTTGGTCTTTCCGCCGTCCAATACCTGCTTACCGTCCTTGATGCGGGTAACCACACTATATAAATAAGGTGTCTCCGGTGACCAGAGATGCGGATTCCTGACAGAGAACATCTGTCTGACGGTCTGATGTGCATCGCCAGCTGCCAGGAGCACATTCTGCGAAATGGTCTTGAGTACTTTGCCCGAAGCATCCAGCAGACTCTGCTCCACCTTCACCTTGCGTGCCTTTCCGCCCACATTCTGCAAGTCGACATCAACAAACACCTTCGCCTGCTTCTCTGAAATATCCGAGAAATGAACGAAGATGCCGGCATCACAGCGGTCAGCTTCAATCACGTTGGTGATAGAAACCTCCTTCTTATTGATAAGCCATACATCGCGATAGATACCACCATGATAAGCAAAGTCGAGTGTATACTGCGGTTTGCCAGGAGGATAACTCTTGTCATTAGAGTTGTCAGCCATCACAGCCACCACACACTTATCGCCCTTCTTCAGTCCCTGCTCTTTCAGGTTGACGATAACAGGCAGGTAACCGCCAAAGTGCTCCTTAGCCAGTTTGCCGTTCACATAAATCTTCTGCTTACCCATTATCGCCTCGAAATAGATTTCAGAGCGATTGCCCGGCACGATAAAGGTTTTGCGATACCAGGCTATACCCTGATAGTTGCGGCAACCCGAAGCCTCTGCAGGTTCCAGTTTCACACTATGAGGGGTAGAAACTACCCCCCAGCTTGTATCATCATAGTCGGCACGTTCTGCGCCCAGCACATCACCCAGATGGAACCGCCAGTTGGGATTGAAATTCCACACCTCTCGTCCCTGGTTGCTGACAGGAAACAAACCCGCCACCGATGTATCATCGTAAGCCGATGCCTTTGCCGAGCCTGCGCCCAGCAAAAGCATCATAGCCATCAATATGTAATATCTCATCTATAAACTATTAACTATAAACTATAAACTATTACTTCACTTCCCAATCGTCGGTACGGAAAGAGCTGACAGGCAGGCCATCATGGAAGAGGTCGCCCACAACCCAGTTTTTGAACGCATAGCGCACAGCCACAGGTTTCTTCACTTCCTCGCTCTTTACATAAACCTTGTTGCGTGAAATCCAAGCCTGTGCCTTGTGGAATACCTGGTCTTCGCCGGCAATCTCGAAGTTATCGCTCTTAGGACCATTGTTGAAGTAAACCCACTCCTTGCTGCGGTCGAAGCTGACTACAGCGGTATCGCCCTTGAACTCAACACTCTTGTAGACAGCGAAATCAGGCAATCCCTTCTGACCATAAGTATTGGCAAGAGAAAGCAGAGCCAGACGCTCGCCCACCTCCTTCTTCTTACGTGGATGGATGCCATACTCCAGACCGGCATCAAGCAATACAGCCATACGGCAGTTGCTGATGCGCTTCTCTGCCTCCATCTGCTTTTCACGAAGCAGGGCACTGTTGTTTTTCCATTTTATCAGACTATAATCGTAGGGTGCAATCTGACAATAATAGAACGGAAAAATTCCCTGCTTCCATTCCTTGCGCCAACTGTTTACCAGGGTCTGCATCTGGTCGGCATAAGTAGCATAGCGATTGCAGTTGTCCTCACCCTGATACCAGATAACACCCTTCATGGTGTAACCGATGAGCGGATGGAGCATACCATTATAGAGAGCCGAAGGACAGCGCTGCTGATATTTCTTCACATCAGCCTCATTCCAAGGTGTATGAAGTTTAGGGAATGCCTTGAGCCAATCGCTCTTGATGAGATTGCCGTTGATCCATGCCTCACAGGCACTACCGCCCCAAGAAGTAACAATCAGACCTACTGGTACACCCAGCGATTGGCGCAACGTCTTACCATAATAATAAGCAGCAGCACTAAACTCACGAACGCTTGCAGCATCAGCTTCCTTCCAGTCGCCAGCCACCGTATCAACAGGATGCAACTGGGCATTGCGCTGAACCGTAAAGAGGCGCAACTGCTGGTCTTTACACAGCATCAGTTCTTCAGGAGTGCCCGCAACAGGCTGTGCCTTGAATCCCTTCATCGGCATCTCCATGTTACTCTGACCCGAACAGATCCAGACCTCACCAATCAGGATATTGTGAAGTTTCAGTTCCTTTCCATCGCTCAGACTCAGTTCATAAGGACCGCCAGCCTGAGGCGTTTCTATCTTCATCGCCCATTTTCCCTGGGCATCGGCTTGAGTCTTATAGGTCTTGCCGTTCCAGGAAGCACGCACTTTTACCACCTTGTTGGCATCAGCAGTACCCCAGAGGTTGCATTCCGTCTGCTGTTGCAATACCATATTGTCGCCAAAGATCTTTGGCAGTTTCACTTCTGCCTGCGCTGCCAGAGTCATGGCAAGCAGCAGAGCTGAACATAACAGTTTCTTCATTTTATTCAATGTTAAGCGTTAAGTATTGAATGTTAAATGTTAATTGAGCAGTCTTGCTATCAACTATAAACTATCAACTATAAACTAATACACGATGTTAATCGTGGAGAGTAATCCGGCAGGCAGAAGCGCCTTGCTCTTGGTGCGATATTTGGCATTGGTCCAGATTCCCTTAAACGGAGCCTTTCCCTCGCCAGCACCCTGCAGCGCATTGTGCCAGGTATTGGCTACAACAATCTGTATTTCGTTGCTGCCATTCTTCAGGTCGCGCTTCGGAACATACACCTCGTAAGGAGCTGTCCAGGCATAACCATATTGCTTGCCGTTGACCAGCACACGTGCCACATCACCAATCTTGCCCAACTGGATTTTGATGAATCCGTCATTAGAAGGAGCCGTCTTCGTTTTCTCGGCTGGAACTTCCATTTTCTCTTCTGCAGAAACCGGAATAGAATCGCCCCATTCAAAAGAAGAGGTAAAGGTTACGTGACCGCTGTAGTACTTCATCTTCTCATCTGCCGACTTCGACCAGTCGAAAGGAAGCGTTACGGTGGTATCTTTGCGGATATCATCGAAATGAACCTTCCACTTATCGGCTACAGCCAGCACAGAAGGATAGTTTTCTGTAAAACCCACACCTTCTTCTTCAACCAGTTTATGACCTGTCTGACTGATAACCTGCATGTCTTCCTTGTTCGAGAGGATAACGAAAGCGGAACCATAAGCTGGCAGACTCAATTTCACAACCTGGCGGATTTTGGAAGTCCTGGTACGGAAGGTTGCCGTAATCTGGCGTTCTTTATCCTCCTGGTTGGTCAGGAAATAGATGTCCTTTCTGCCTGTTGCCTCCAACACACAGCGGTGAGCATAATCCATATTCTCGGGCAGAACGACATCCGGTTCGATGCCATACTGAGAGAAGTCCTTTGCCTGATAAGGCTTGTCGATGATAATGATGCCTTCCTCGCGCAACTCCTCTATCTTCGCCTTTACCTCGGCAGACAGGGTATTTGCCGGCTGCGGAACCACCAGGATGCGGTAGTCCTGGTTGCCAGGCAACTTGCCCTTCGGACTGTATTCGAAATTCCATTTCAGCAAGGCATCCTTGTTCATCGAATCATATTTGTAGCCATGCAGGGCATTGCACCAGTCTTTCAGATCGAGGATATTCGCCGAATGAGTTACTCCCACAGGCGATTCTTCCATCGGAATGCCCACATTAGCCATACGTTTCTGTTCACTAGCTACCCGTTCTGCACCAAACACACCCGGAAGCATCGGAACGAGTTTATCCGGAGTAAGCGAACGGCTCGGAATCTCTTCGCCTGTAAACACGGCGATGTCTACTACCGGTCTGCCCTGCTGCAGATAATTCTGACACAGGGTGATGTAATCCACAAAACCACGTGCCTCAGGATACCAGGTATTGTCGCGCTGGAAGAAGAGACCGATGCCATCAAGCGTCATACCAGGCTTGCGGTCCATCCAAGGATTATGGGCAGTTACATGGAAGAAGAGTTTGTTCATGCCAAGCGCCAGATTGCGGTCAAGCATCGGCTTGAGCATGGCTGGTGTCTCATTCCATACACCACGAACCTCGGTGAATCCCTCTGCCTGAACGATGTTCTTATTATAAATATGTGCACCGCTCACGGCATCGAGCATGTCGTTGGGTTTATCGTGAGTAGGCGAATTGAGCCAGTATTCTCCCATTGGATTGTCGGCATACTGATAATGCTGCAGACCATCGGCAGGGAAGGTTGGTGCAATACTCTCGTGAGATACTTCTATATCCTGTTCATGAGCCAGATTGGTAAAGGTCTTGAAGAACTTCTCGTTTACCAGGTTATTGATGGTGAGACGGATATCCTTCAGTACCTGTTCGTATCTGGAAGCCGACTCCATCGGAACACCTGCCATAATCGGGAGGTATGGGATGAGGTCGTAACCGCGGCGTGCCTTGAACTCCTCGGCAAACTGATAGCCCCAGTTCTGACTGCCACACTCCCAGGAGTCGATGTGCAGATACTTCACCACATCGCTGTGCGGACGGTTCAGGAACAATGCATACCAGGAATTGAAAAGCTTTCTGACGGCAGCTGGTGAGAACTTATCCACTTCGAGTCCCTTACCGGTTCCGGCTGTCGCGTTGGTCTGTCCTGTTGAGGTATGTCCCATTCGCAACAAGCGCCAGGTGCCCTTAGGCAATTTATTCATCAGGTTGCCGTTCACCATGACACCCATCACCATTCCATTTTCCAGTTTCAAAGGCAGCACATCTGCCATCGCCACGGTCTCGCTCTTAGCTGTCGCATCGGTTTCGATACGCCATACGGCACCCGTTTTTCCCTCATACTGGTTAATCATCGGCTGGTTGCTCAAGAGGATATTCTCCAGTTTCAGCAGCGGTTTCCATTTGGCTGCATCCAGGTCTTCTGCTCCCGGCTCTGTACCTTCCGGTGTCCATGAGAATCGGAAATAGCGGGCGGTGGTAGTCGGCAAACTGAAGGTATAATCACACATTGTGTTCTGCCACCCCTGACGGGGAGGCACCAGTTGCTTGATATCTCTGAAGTTGATACCGTCATCAGAAGCCTGCACCAGGAGGCGCTGCGACTGGATGTTGTTGCCGTTAGGCACCACCCGCATGCTGCGCACCGTGACGGGTTTATGAAACGAATAGGTGATAGAGGCAGGTTTCGCTGCCAGATAATAGCCCTTGGCGGTAGAAACAGCCTCGGTATATTCTATCTTCTCCGGTTTGAAGAGTTGGGGTTTCTCCTTGCATCGGATGGCAAAGGCAGCGATATCCTGATAATATCCGCCCTCGCTTCCGGCAGGCTGCAACTTCCCATCCTTATAACTTTCGGGTTGCCACATCTGCATGCCTTCTATCTTCTTACCGCCACCCACAATGGTATCGGTCCATACCACCTTCTGCATCGATTCGGCAGGAAGGATAGACGGATTGCCTGCCAGGGCGAAACCGTCGCAGATATGAATGCCCATGTCAAGGCCCAGGGAGTCGGCTTGCTGGAAAGAGTAATCTACCATCTCCCAGAACTTAGGTGACAACTGTGCCGCCTCGCCCTGATACTCCGGACGTTCGCTGACACCACGAATCGGCATCAGATAGGTACCGCCCAAACCAACATTCTTCATACCGACCAGATCGGCATGAATACCTGCCTTGGAAACGGCGCCATACATCCAGTACCAGAAGGTCCAGGGCTTAGCCTCGTCATTATGAGCCATTGTCGACGCTACCAGAAGCGCCGACAATGCCATCACCATATATCGTTTTTTCTTATTCATAACAGTTCATAACAGTTAAAAGTTAACAGTTTAAAGTTAACAGTTCAAAGCTTAATGTTCAAAGCTCAAAGTTCAAAGTAAACACAGCCTTACCCTTGCCGTTCAGCCATTTTGGCTGGGCTGAAGGTCCGTTGAGGTCGGTGGTATTCACTTTGTTTCTTACTGAAGGTATCACCTTGAAGACTGCCAGACCGGTTTGTGGCAAGGTATAGAGCAGACCGTCTCTACCATCACGAGGGGTATAAACGCCCATGTGCTCATCGGCAGTCAGACCAGAGAAGCCGATCTTTCCTTCATCAGTCTTGAACTGCATCCACTTCACGTTGGCAAAGTAGCCTTTAAACTCAGGATAATCCCAGCTTTCGGCTGGAATCGGGTCATTATAGTCGTTCTGCCAATAGCCGTATTGCGGACCCTGTTTGCGGTTCTGCCAAACCCGGTAAGGACCATTGCCCACCCAAGCCTTGCTGCGAACCTTAGTCTCCGGATAGTCAAAAGCCATGCCCATCATATCTACTACGCCACCGAAATTGTAATGACAGGTTACAGCCACCGAACCGTCAGAAAGGAATTGCCAGTCTACCTCATCGAGCGATCCATGCTGGTATGTAGCCACCAGCTTTGCCTCCGCTTCCTTCCATTCGAAACCGGCAAAAGCGCCCTGGTCAACAAACTCGGTATAGAGTGTCTTTTTCTTTTCAGCCTCTTTATCGTCGTGATTATAGAACTGGTCCAGACTGCGGTCGCTTCTTCTGGCAGCCATGAACCGAGGTCCATTGCTCAGCGAGATTGCCTTGCCACCAACCTCAACACCCAGCAGTCTGCCATCTTTCTTGGCAAAGCGATAAGTTCTGCCACCCGCCTTCACTTCAACAGCATCAGCCTGGTCAGCATAAGCAGCAGCTGAAGCACTTGAAGTACTTGGAGCACTTGAATTTTTCACTCTTCGTTCTTCACTCTTCACTTCCCTGCTCCATGTCATGATTTCCTCACCTTCATGGTTCACAGCCTTGATTTCTACCGCATCAGCATTCGCCATCATCGGTATCTTCACCTGGGCTTCCTTGCCCGGAACTACATCCGGAGAAGAGAGATTGCCCTGCTTCAATACCTTGACCTGAGTGCTGCCCATTGCTGGCATCTGCAGCAGACGATAAGAGAAGCGGCAATCCTTCAGATTCACGAAGTTATACTGATTAGATAAGGTGAGTTCACCTTTTTCCACATCATTCCAAGTCAACTGTACCGGGCACCATACCTCTTTAATCGTATAGTAAGAGCCTTCCTTCTCGGCATGAGGACCTACGATACCATCGGCTCCGAAGTTACCCATACAGTCTACATAATTGTTCTTGTCGGTACGCACCACACCCTGGTCCATCAGATCCCAGAGGAATCCGCCGGCACAGCGAGGGTTTGCCATCATCATGTCCCAGTAATCCTTCAGTCCTGCTCCGTGTCCGCCGTCATACAGACCATGCAGGAATTCGGTAGGCATGAAGATTTCCTTCTGTCTCATATATTCCTGGGTCTCGCCATAAGAGCGGTAATGCTTGGTTTCAAAGCCGTTGCGGTTAGCCCAAGGATAGAGAACCACGCGCTTCTGCTTGTCCCAGAGAGCGAAGTCTGGCTCCAGTTCATAATTGAAACCACCCTCGTTACCGTTGCTCCAGAAGATGATGCTAGGATGGTTCTCATCACGGGTAATCATCTCCTTCACCAGCTGCTTGCCCACGATGGTAGGATGCGCCCAATGCCAGCCACTCAACTCACATTCCACATAGAGACCGAGCGAATCGCATGCCTCCAAAAACTCAGGATCGGCAGGATAATGACTCAATCTCACGGCATTCATGTTCATGCTCTTGATGAGTTTCACATCTTCTATATTCTTCGCCTTGCTCAGCGTTCTACCGGTCTCAGGACGGAAACTGTGACGGTTCACACCTTTGAAGATGACTTTCTGACCATTGATATAAACGCCATCGCTGGCACGGTATTCGATGGTGCGGAAGCCGAACTTCTGACGTTCTCTGTGGAGCGTCTTGCCTGCTGCATCCTGGAGTGTGAAAACGGCAGTATAGAGATGTGGAGTCTCGGCAGTCCACTGCTTAGGAGCTTTCGCCTGGAAGTCGACATGTGCCTCATCGCTGTTTCTGGCATCAGCCACGTTCGATGCCACCACCTTTCCTTTCTCATCCAGAATCTCGGTCTTCACCTTCGCACCCTTGACGGCACGGTTCAGGTAGCAGTCTGCCATAAAATGACCATCGCCCTTGGCATCAATTGCCACACGGTCGATGTTCTGCGCAGGTTTCGCCACGATGAATACAGGACGGAAGATGCCGCCGAAGTTCCAGTAGTCAGCACGGCGCTCCGCCATGTTCACCTGACTGTTGCTACTCTCCTTGCTCACCTCCACTTCGAGTCGGTTTTTATGTTTTCCGAAGAAGATGCGGTCGCTCACATCGTAAGTAAAGCGATAGAAACCGCCCTGATGCAAACCATTTCCCGCCTTTCTGCCGTTGATGGTAACCTTTGCATCGGTCATCACGGCTTCGAAGACGAGTTCTATCTGTTTGCCCTCCCACTCCTGTGGCAGCGTAAACTCATATTTATATTTTCCTTTTTCGTCAGCAATACCTTCCGGAGTAGCCTTTCCGTAGAATCGCATACCATACTGATAGGTACCGAATCCCTGGAGTTCCCAGCAGGAAGGCACCCCAATCTTGGTCCACTTGCCGGCATTTCTACCACCTGTGCAGTAGAAGTCCCAGTTCACCATATCATCACATCCATGTCCCGAGAGATACTGGCGCTGTGTATCAATACTAGCCTGTGCGGCAGCAGTCATCGCCATCGCCCCCAAAGCTATCATTAAAAACGTTTGTTTTAGATACATATTGTTTATTCCGTATTTGTTTATATTCATTTTGTTATTCCCCAATAAAGACTCATAACCCTCGGTTTTGTAACTAGATAAGTAGATGATTTCATCTTGAATTACGCTTTCAGCATCACCCAGGTCCAGGCTTTGGCAAGCGTGCCGAGCGAGACCTGGGCTTTTTTGCCTTGCTATTTTCCAAACAAATCATCCATGGTTAGCTTAACGATAATCTGGTCGCTATACATACCTTTGGCAAGTCCGAATGTCGTAATCATGGTAGGTAAGATTGTACTCTTTGTTTGGGTTTCTTCTTCAAAAGCCTCTACTCTGTGATTTATCTTGAAGAACTCGTCCTTGTCAAGTTGGTATTCGTGGTCACAATACTTTACCTCACAGAGATTGATGGTATTGTCGGCACGGTCGATGATGATGTCTATTTGTGCGCCATCTGTCAGGGTCTTGCTTTTCCAAGAATAATGCTCTGTTTTGACACTGGCGATGCCGAGGGCTTGCTTTATTTGTGGCAGATGTGCTTGGCAGACTCTCTCGTAGGCTAGCCCATACCAGCTTTTTACTTCCGAAGAAGTGGCATTTCTGCTCCAATAATGTTCCTCGGTGCTGTTTTTTGAGGCAAATGTGTTGTAAAAGATGGTATAGAAATCTACAAGTTGGTAGAGTGCCGAGTTCGTTTTTATCTTTTTGTCCCTTACATTATACTTGCGGATAAAATCACAATAAATCAAGTCGGTAAGCATGTCTCCCAGTTTGCCGTTGTTGTCAACATTGAGGGCTTTGCTTATCTCTTCTCTTGTCATGCCGCTCGACTTCTTTGCCAAGACAGAGATGATGTCCTGGTAAGGTTGGGCATTGCGAAAGAGAGAGTAGAACAGTCGGCGATACTCCTTTTGCAGTTCTGCGTTCTCGCTAAAGAACAAACGGTCTAGTCCGATGGCAGGACTTTCTTCTGGCAGGAATAGGCTCATATAATAAGGTACACCGCCTACAGCCATATATACTTGCAGCAGACTCAAACGTTTCCATCTGAATCCATTTTCCTGGAAGTATTCTTCCGTTTCCGCTAAGGTGAAAGGATGGAGAGGCATCTCATGGGTTACTCTGTCGTGCAGCCCCCCATGGTCGTCTATGATATTGCGAACCATCCATGACGTAGCTGAACCACAAACGATGAGCATGATTTGGGATTGCCAGTTTGCCCAACTGTTCCAGAAATGTCCCAAGGCATGAACAAAACCTGCCCTAGGTGTATCGAGACAAGGTAGTTCATCGATGAATATGACGCATCGTTTTCCATCTTGGAGTTTTTCCTCCAAGAGTTGACGTAAGGCGAAGAATGCATCTAGCCAAGTGTTGTTCTTCCTTCCTTTATAGCCATAAGTTTTGAGTGCCATGTGGAAAGCAGTCATCTGCTCGTTCTTGTTACCCTCCAATACTCCTGTCATATCAAAAGAAAACTGATTTCTGAAGTATTCCCGAATCAGGAATGTCTTGCCGATTCTGCGTCGCCCATACATAGCGATAAACTCCGCTTTCCCAGAGTTGTAATATTTTTCCAGGAGAGCCTTCTCTGAATGTCTTCCGATGATTTTCTCTGCCATATTATGATTCTTTAAGTGATGGTGCAAAGATACGATATTTTTCCGAAAATACGCCGATAAGCTGCGAAAATATATCAAAAATCATCAACTTTCGCAGATTATAGAGCTAAAATTGTCGGAAAAGGGAGTGTAAAAATGCCCTTTTCCGACAATTATACATTTCTGTTTCATGATTAGATGACCTGTTTTTCATCTTCTAAAAATGCTCTTTCACTTTTAGCCTTAATGATTTTTCAGCCACCTTACAAACTATCACTTTATTCTCCAAGTATAACAATAGTTGCTTTAACTGGCCTTTATCCTTAGGCAAACAAAAAAGCCTCCTTACAAAATGACATTTTTTCTGCTTGTCATAGTTCTCCACACGTAAATTAATCCCCATGCTATTCAATTCGTCTATAAAACTAGCAATATCATTACTATAAGGACAAAAGAAAGCTCTATTAAATTCATCTTCCAATTCGAGAGTAGAATATGATTGATTTAAATATGAAGACAATCCATACATAAAGCCAGTTACAGCCTGACTCTTTTCATTCCTGCCTTCTATTCTTTGAACAGGGAATAATATCCCCCTATCATAAGAATATGTAAAATCTTTCAACAACGAATAATATCTGTTACAATCTGCCATCTCTATTGTCATTAAATACAGATTAACAGAATCACTATCCATACCATCAATTGATACTTTTTGTACCTCAACATTAGCCACTTGAAAATTATGTGACTTATTCGGAGTACAACTAGTTATAGTCAGCACGACAATAGCGATGACTAATATCATTTTAATTAATCGCAGAATCTTCATCATTTTGTTACTATTATAACTTTACTAATACCTGTCCAAGAATTTATACTAGCTTTGTTTATACCTCCCCAAGACCAATAATATATATAATCATCGGTTACTTTTATTATTTGCACAAAATGTCTCTTTGTGCCATGTGGAAAGCAGTCATCTGCTCATTCTTGTTACCCTCCAATACTCCTGTCATATCAAAAGAAAACTGATTTCTGAAGTATTCCCGAATCAGGAATGTCTTGCCGATTCTGCGTCGCCCATACATAGCGATAAACTCCGCTTTCCCAGAGTTGTAATATTTTTCCAGGAGAGCCTTCTCTGAATGTCTTCCGATGATTTTCTCTGCCATATTATGATTCTTTAAGTGATGGTGCAAAGATACGATATTTTTCCGAAAATACGCCGATAAGCTGCGAAAATATATCAAAAAACACCAACTTTCGCAGATTATAGAGCTAAAGTTGTCGGAAAAGGGAGTGTAAAATGCCCTTTTCCTTGTTTTTGACGGAATAATCAGTATTCTATTTTACAAGAATTGTACTAGAAGTCTCCTAAGGTTCCATTTTGTCAATTCGTGTCACCTTCACTCTCTTCGGGATATTATTCACATCACATTCTAGAGAATATTTATCAAAGCGAAATATCAGCTTCTTCGGAAGAGGTTGTCCTTTTGGCACACAGAACAAACGATACATATAATGAGCATCTTCTTCTTTGCTATAATATTCACCTCGTATGTTTTGCGTCATTGAATTTAATTCTTTTTGAAGTTTATCTATATTCAAACTGTAATTGCAAGGAACCTCTTTATTTTCATAATTCAACCAAATAGTTCTGATAGAATCATCTTGACTCTTCGGGAAACACAAAACTTTCTCATCTAATGTCTTGCCTTTTTCATCATAGCCCTTTATTTGAATAACAGAATCAGAGATTCCACCAGGGTATGGCATGCATCCAAAATATAACTGCTTATTACAATGTGTCAATTTTAATGTCAGCAAATACATATTAGCATCATTTTCCCCCACCAGGCTCAACTTTTGCATTCCTGCAGAATCAACACGAAAATTCACATAGCGGAAAAAGCCAAACAATATATACACCATAAACAATATGGTACATAAAAAACATAATATAAAAGCAATCTTCTTCATATGGTTTCGATTCTTCATTTTTTACGTTTTACAACAAATATTTTTTGTATTCCTCCAACAGAAGACTTGCAATCCAAACAAATAAGAATAATATGCTACTATTACTCATAGCATACTGTACTATATCTATATAGCTCAATGGTTACCTTTCGGATGATTCTTTCTGCCTCCACCTCTCTGTCGCAGAAGTACTCTGGCTTAATCTTGCCTGTGATAATAAAAGGATTCTCCATACTCTTTACCTAATTAAATCAGTAGTTATGGCGGCAAAGATAATAAGATTTCTCGAATTATGCAAATTAAATTATGCAAATTGCATAATGCAAAACAAATAATTCGAGATAAGCTGCGAAAATATATCAAAAAGCATCAACTTTCGCAGATTATAGAGCTAAAGTTGTCGGAAAAGGGCTTTTACACACCTTTTCCGACAAGTTATTAATTTGCCTCAAAACGGCATCCCTATACCTGATGCCTCACAGAATTCTCATCTTGAAATGCAGGGTATAAGTCTTGGTTTTGTCGATGGCATATTTCTTCAATACACCAGGTCCGCAACTGCTGTTACCCAGGCCCAGAACGGCACAGTCGAGACTGAGACAGGTGTAGCGCAGGTTAGGATTACCAGACTGCTTCAGTTCGAAATCGTGACGGGCGGCATAGAGGTCTGCCACGCTGTATGGCAAGGCAGAGAAACTCAAAGGTGTATCGCCGGCAGCAATAACCTGCAGGGCATTCTTGCCATTTTTATTGGTCAGTTCGATATACGAACAGTCCTCGTGGTTGCCGTTGTCCTGCGGACGGGGATAGTGGGTAAACTGATTCTCCACGCTACTCTCATACCATCCTATCGGACAAGACTGCTTGCGGTCAGGATAATTCTCCCAAGGCCCCCTGCCATACCATTTCACCTGGTCGTAAGCCACTCTTGGCAGCTCCAGCATCAGACCCAGACGAGGAAGTTCAGGCAGATTGCCCTCAAAACTATAGGTAGCCTTCACGTCGACGAAGCCGTCCTGCTGAGGAGATACCTCCAAGCGGAGACGGATATTGCCGCCAGACTTAGCCGATGCCGAAGAACCAGTCTTATCTGATGCCCCATCCTCACCATAATGATATACATACTCCCCATCCTTCAGCGGGATAGCGGAAAGTGTGCTGTCGAGATGAGTCTTCTTCCAATCCTTCGCTATCCAGTTGCCGAAACTCTTGTCGTTGTCGGTTGGCGCACGGAAGAACTGAGGAATCACGGAGAAATTGCGTGCCAGCAACTCGGCGGTTGACAGAGTTGCCAAACGGCGGGAAGACTTGTATCGCTTCATGGCATCCGCAGCCAGTTTCCTGCCAGCTTCATACAAGTCATCGCTGAGGGCTATCTGCTCCCTTCCTACCTCTACACCCTGCTGGGAAATGACTGAGAGATTCAATCGGGAATCCGTATTTTTATACGTTTTGAAATCGTGCAAGCTGCATAACCTTGCACTATCACCCGGCTGTACAGATGGCATCTTCAGCTCTCCCTCCTGACAGACAGCATCATTTTTCGTCACCTGATACTGGCAGCTGAAGCCCTCCAGCGAGAGATGGGAATGATGATTCTTCACCCAGATTTCATCCCCTTTCTGAGTTATCCACACCGGTGCATAAACATGCTTTACCTCCTGATACTTAGCCGATACCGAGCGGTCGGAGAAGACTACACCGTTCAGACAGAAGGCTTTGAGATTAGGCTTATCACCGAAATCACCGCCATAGAGCACATGGTTGGTTTCCGGAGCATAGATGCCCTGGTCAACCCAGTCCCAGATAAAGCCGCCAGCCATACGGGGATGACTGTATATCTCCTCCCAATATTCCTTGAAATTACCCAGCGCATTACCCATACAATGGGCATATTCGCTGGTAAGCACAGGACGATTATCGTTCTTTCTCATCGCAATATCCAGCAGATGCTCCCATCGGGCATTCTCCGCTCTCTCCTTGTCAGAACCTTCGGGAACACCCGGATTCAGATACTCTGCCTTCACACGGGGATAGAAACGGCTCATGACATCCACACAGGCTGGGTCGGTCTCATCAAAATCCTTCTCGCTCAAGCCCTTCGCTGGCTGATAAGGCGTCTGAGCACCTTCATAATGCACCAGTCTCGTTGGGTCGAAGGTATGAAGCCAGCCTGCCATGGCTGCATGATTGGCACCGAAACCGCTCTCGTTGCCCAAGCTCCAGAAGATGATGCTCGGATGGTTCTTGTCTCTTTCTGCCATTCTCACGGCTCTGTCCAGAAAGGCGGCATTCCAGTCGGGAGTAGAGGTGAGCGTACCACGGAGTCCGTGGGTCTCGCAATCTGCCTCGTCCATCACATAGATGCCGGCACTATCGCACAGTTCATACCAGCGGGAAACATTCGGATAATGACTGGTTCTGACGGCATTCACGTTCGCCTGCTTCATCAGCCGGATATCGCGCTGCATCATCTCCTCGGTCATCACTCGTGCCAGCTTCGGATCATGCTCATGCCGGTTCACGCCACGCAGTTTGATAGGTTTTCCGTTCACCATCAACAGTCCGTTTTCTACCGAAACCCATCTGAATCCGATGCGCTGCTGTACCTGTTCCACCACACTTCCCTGCTTGTCGAGAAGTGCCAGTTTCAGGGTATATAAATAAGGTGTCTCAGCAGTCCAGGCATGCGGTTTTTCCACCACTCCCTCCATGCGTTCGAATTTTCTTCCACCTCGCTGCGGATACCATTCGTTCATCAGGGCTGCCTTATGATTCAGGTCGAGAATCTCGTCGGCAGAAGCCTGCAGAGAAGCCTCCGGCCTGTCAGCTCCCGGCAGTTTCAGCATCACGCCTTTACCTTCTGCATCCTCCAGCCACGCCATCAGCCGATAACCTTCTCCCTTCTCGCCTGCTGCCACCGCCAGTTGCGGATTGAGCTGCAGGGTGAAATCACAGGGAGAGGATGTAGCGGAAGAGAGTTGCGGCAGGGTGCGGACAGCGAAATCACGGATGCGGACATTCGGTGTGGAATAGAGCCAAACATCACGGTGGATGCCACCGAAGCGCCAGAAGTCCTGATCTTCCAGATAACTGCCGTCGCTATACTTGTAAACCTCTACGGCTATCTCGTTTTTGCCTGCCTTCAGATAAGGAGTTACATTAAATTCGCTCGGCTCCATCGAACCCTGCGAATATCCCACCTTCTCGCCGTTCACCCATACATAGAAGGCACTCATCACGCCCTCGAAGCGCAAAAAGGTCTGACGGTCCTGACGGAACAGCAGCGAGTTTGCCTTCAGCTGGAAGGTACGTTTATATTGTCCGGTAGGATTGCGTTCCTCGTAGGTGGTCCAGTCCTTCTTGGGTGTAGTCATCACATAAGGAGGATTGATTTTAAAGGGATAACCTGCAGATATATAGATAGGTGTGCCATAGCCATTCACCTCCCAGTTGGCTGGTACCGCGAGCGATTTCCAGTCCTTGCAGCTATAGTCAGTACGATAGAAATCCACGATTCTTTTCTCCGGGGTCTTCGTCCATCTGAACTTCCATTCGCCGTTGAGCGACATCTGGCTATCTCCCTTCTTTGCCTGATAAGGCATGAATGCAGCCCGTGCCGGTTCCCGGTTGATGGAAAGCACATGCTGGTCTTCCCAGTCATGGTGCTCTGCAGCGGCTGAAGCCTGAGGTGCAAGGATTGGCAAAACCATCCCAGCCATCATGATCATGATTTTCCGTTTGTTCATCATATTATTTATTTTTTAAACAGTTTACCAGTTTATCGTTTTTGTCCATACAATAAAGACGCCCCACCCCATTTTTTGTAACTGAGAATGAGTACTTTTTAGATTTACTGTCGCTTTCACGCACACACGTATAAGTGTTTTTTCTCGAAAAAAGTCTCAAAGTCTCATTTTTCAGGAAAATTTTAGTTTATATATCTGATATATAAGTGTTTATATGAATGATACTTTTCTGAAAATAGCCAGAGAAGTCTCATCAAAGTATCATAAAATAGGGAGAAGTATCATAAAAAACCGACAAACATCATACAAAACAAGCAAAACAGCATACAAAACAAGCGAAATATCGAACGAAATACATCCATTATGTCCACGTACGTGGCTACTCGTACCCACGTACATGGGTAGCCATGACCACGTACATGGGTACGAGTGACCAAAACGATGGGTATCCATACCCAAAGCCTTGGGCAACAATGCCCTACATAGTTGGGCACGAATACCCAAAGGCTTGGGCAAGTCTGGGCATTGTGGTTTGCAAGTCCGCTAGGCGTTCCTGCGGACTTGCGTATCTCTCTAACGCCTAGCGGACTTGCGAGCTGTTGATTTATGACACACCCTCTTGTGGACCTTCAGCCCGTCCTTAAACCACTTGCGAAAGTTCTATCATTTATATATCGAAATCGATAAAAATAAGCATAAAAGCCAATAAATTAAATATTTTCTATCCATTTATTTTGTTGTATCCAAAAATATTAATAAATTTGGGATCACTGGAAAAAGTGTGTGGATATCGTAGTACAATAAAAATACTATTTTGTC